>Ga0194135_10001287_pt1 | contig 14819 bp, 17 predicted proteins | sample LitLau_LLRF_2013_FD_134024 | JGI IMG/M metagenome (GOLD analysis project Ga0194135, IMG submission 134024) | Freshwater sediment microbial communities in response to fracking from North America - Little Laurel Run_MetaG_LLRF_2013 (version 2) | ecosystem: Environmental > Aquatic > Freshwater >...
ATAAGTAAATTGTAAATTTTCAGGTATGGGGGACCGTGGACTCGTGACAACGGAGCTTAGCGGAGTAGATCCGAGAAACAGTCTAAGTCCTCTTAGTCCTTTGTGTGTCACTGAGGGAACTCATGCAATTGTTCGACCAAAACCGCGAAGGTAAGTGAACTGAACTAATCTTCATCAGTCGTTAATGTTAATGTTAATTTGAAGATCACATGTTACATTTGTTGTCCAGTTATTTGTGTTCTTGGTAATATCCATAAAATTCAAATGTATACTTTTATGCATTAATTAATAATATGACATGTGCGTGCTGCGAAAGTCAGGGAAACTACGAGCGAACCCGAACAGTTTCACTCGTGTGACGAAATCCTATGGGAAACAATGGCTTAATGTACATTTTAGAGGAGCTCTTTGTTCACTTGCTGTGCCTCGGTCTAGTGAATCGCACTTTATGCCCAGAGTGATGAGGAAGAAGAAATACAAAGTGTTTTCAGCTGAATGTGTCAGCAGTTACCGTAGTGCCCTTTGTGTCTGTGCTATCTGTGTTCATTTGACGCCCAAAGATGTGATACTCAGTGGTCGAACCACTCGCTTGCAGGACAATTTTATTCTCAAACAGCGGCCTGCCTTGCCAGTCTCTTTTCTGTTGGTACTTCCAAATATTCTTTTTCGTATTACGACAGATATGAAGGCCGTAAACGGCGACCTCTGAATAAAGCATTTATTTCCTAATGTTTATCGCCTATGCTTATTGGGAGCTTTATTTGGACGTCGTTTAGGGTCCTGCCGACCACCTTATACCTCAGCAGAGAGACACGCCGCCATTTTTTTCTGTGCAATACCATTGGATAATAGCGGAAGCGTTCCAAAAATTGTGGTCCTTTCTTAAATAATTTGAAATTTGCTTCAGTATTGCTAGCAGCAGACTATACTTAAGGTCTATATTGTTATCGTCATTATTTGAATTTTGATATGACCTACTCCCGCTCAATTCTATACGTTCGATTTCAGTTGTGTGTTGTGTTGTTTGCAGACCCAACGGAAGGGTTGATCAGGGGTTCACGTACGCCTCAACTGGTATCGTGGGGGTTGCTGTCGATGCCCAGCCGATAGAAGTGCCCGTAACTTCGCTAGCTACCTCCAGACCGCTTTATAACCGAAATGCGGATAAGCCATACTTGCAACCCTCAAAGGACGCAAAAGCGCAAATGCCCGGGGGTAAAGATGGAAGCACTCCTAGCCCGAGGCAGAACCCTTCGCCAGCTTCGAAAGAAAACCGTTCGTCGCCAAAGTCCCTCTTGTGTCACAAACCTGTTATCGCTTGCTCTCCAAGGCCTCTCTTTCCCCCGGGAAAGGAAGGGGGTGGTTCGCCACGTATGTTTCCCCCTAGTAAGGAGGGTCCTACCGATAGCCGGCCCCGCCTCAGCTTACCTCCGCAACAAACTTATATTTCGCGGTCTCACGAGGAACTCAACACTAAGGTAGGATCATTGTACTGGTTAGAAATAAGGACAAATAAACTCAAAAAATTGTTTATTTCATATCCCGCACAGCAACAACGACGCTCGCCTCTTTGAGCAGAGAATCCTTAAAAAAGTAAAAATACATAAATGTTGAGTTATTTTATGATAACGTGTAGTATGGATGTTACATTCCGGCCCTTTTCGCTGTCTGATATGTAAAATGTGTTTTTAACTGTAGATAAGGAAAAGTCCTTTATCAAAAGAACTTAAGGACAAAAAGAATAGTGGAAGTAGTGGGGCTCTTGTCACTCCAACGTCCAAGAAACCTGATGAGAGTCCGGTGCAATCACCTTTTGAAAAAGATAGGGTGAGTACACTTGCCCCTAACGTTCTAACAAGTATAGTATTAAGTGCATTAAGGGCCCTGATACAACCACTTCTACTTAAGCGCCATCTTGTGTTTTTTCCTATGTTTTTCTTACGGAAAAAATTATGATGGCGTTTAAATGATCTTTTGCTTATTTTATTTAAATTTATGACTGAAAGGAATACTGTCCGCCCATATCGACTTAGGGCCTAAACGGCGACCTCTACTTAAGCGCCATTTTGTATTTATTCCAATATTAATCGTATATGGAAAACTAACAAACGAGCATAGCAGTGACCAAAACAAATCAGACCAATAGACCTTTTCACGTATCCTTAATGGCTGTAGGTGGAAGTTGAGGACAGCAATATCGAGATGACAGCAGAAGACAACCGACTGAATGGGAAACTGCGACCCGCCCCTCATCCTCGTCGGGATTTCAAGTGTGCTAAATCTCTCAAAAACGTCAACAAAAGCCCTACAAATGACAGAGTCCGACAGAAACTTCCACACCGCCATGTTAGCGTGGACGAACTTAGACTTTTGCAGGTAATCATTACATGGATCTACTATTACGTTAGGGTAGAATCATACTAATTGCTGACACCAAAGTTTTAATAATGGCTATTTTCATTTTTCTTCTTCTTCTTTAAACAATCTTTTAAATACCCGTGTCAAAATATCATTATTAACACAATGATATTGAATTTAACCTGGCTAACTTATTTACCAGTATGCCAGTTTTAAATAATAATAATAATTTCGTCTTTGATTAAGCAGCGAAGTTAGGACTTGTCCTTTCTTACACTTGTGCTTGACTAAAGCTTAACTCCCCTTGTGTTGGCAGTCTTTACATCTTTAGTTACATTATTACATTACTTATGAAAAATGCCCTTTGAAACTGTATGAAACATTTCATTTTCATGATCATATACTTGATCATTTCTTGTTAAAAACGAGCAATTTTTCCATGATTCTCCTATTAATGGGATTAACTTATAATAATAATAATAAGTTAAGTCTTAGAATGTCCGGATGGATTTTTAAGAAACTTGTGAGAATGAGAAAGAATATCCGCTAGTGAATGAACGTAAAAAACGAGCGGCTATTCCTATCCATTTCCCCAATCTACTTAAGGCCACTTAGCAAAGGCGAAGTCGACAAATCGGAGGATGTTAGTTGCGGCAATCTGCAACCCCGACACGTACGAGTACACTTACAGTCCAACCGCTTGTAAATAAAAGATACAATAACGAAGACACGTTATCTCATTGGCGCGCTACGAGAGGCGTCTATCAATCCACTACCTTTTTTTATTTATTTATGTTTAAACAATTATAAATTGGTGTCTATCTACCTCAAATTTAAATACTTATTTTAAATTTTTGTAATTTTTTTTCTAGGAATTCGGTCTCACGGTTTCGCCCATGTTTAACGAGCAAAATTTCGTAAAATTTTAAAATAATTTCACAGCGATTCCATAGGGTAATTCTTAGGGAAAATTTACAATCGATCGCGTCAACCCATTCGGTTTTATTTTATTTTTATTTTTATAGTAATTTTGTTCTTTTACTTGTTAAAAACTAAGTTTGATGTTTTTGTTTTCGTTTTGCCACATTGCCACAATTCCTATATGTCTTTGTTTCATTTTTTGTTGGGATTGGTTCGGGTCAATGAGTTCGGTTTCTGAAGCATTCTGATTATGGTTCTGAGGCAGGGACGTTCATGCAAAGTAATATAAGTTTCTTAAGAATCATTTAGGACATTCGGGCATTCTAAGACTTTCTTACATTCTTAAATTTAGAGTGAATCCCATTATTGTTAAATAATTATTAATCATATTATTTTATTATTTAGCTTTCGGGGAAAATGTACCGCCTAGAGTAAGTATCTACCTAACTGCTTATTCTTGCATTACATCACAAAATGTTGCCTTTTTTTGCGATGGATCCATGCCCAGTTGAATTGGCTTCTTCTATAAATTAGCATTGAGTGTTGACCTGACCCTGTTTGGATCCATCGAAAAGAACAGGCCTACTGAAAACCTTTTGTAGGCTACCTAAAAGATACTGACATGGTCAAATTTCTTTTTAGTTGAGGCGAAATGAGGATTATGGTAGTAGCAGTGACGAGACGCGTAGCAGCGGTCACGCGTCAATGTCAGATACGCTGAGCAGCAGCCCGGGAGTCGCTTACAGGTCCTCGCTGCATGCTGTTCCAGAGGACGACAAGGTGTTCATTCCCACCGGTAAATTTAGAACGAAACCACCCCCGTCGAGAACAAGACATCGGGCAACTCCAGCTAAGGTCAGTACAGCACTCGCTCCTACTAAAATGCTTTGCCAGGGAACAAAAATGGATGGCGGACTTCATAGGGAAGAGCGAAGCTGTGAAGCCGACTGCCGTAGGTCCCTGATCGCCCACTCTACCATGCTGGGCAGCAATTTGTGCTTCTCTTTGTCACTTCTCAACATTGAGATAGACCTTGTCTATGCTAAAATTTCTTTTTTGTGAGTTGAGTTTGGAATTAGCACATTTTTTAAACATAACAGTGGCAATAGGTCAGTTCTAAGTTCGATCTTGACAGAATCGAGTTTTCTTTTTCTGCGGGGCTGAGTTGTCTCAATCACGACTCAACAGCATCAAAAGCACGCTAACCCTCTTTCTGATTCTTGATGATCTTAACTCGACTCTGTCAAGATCTTGGAACAGGCCTCATGTTCCCAAAATGTAGGTACGAGGCTTTTCACCAATTAGTCCCAGCAGCTGAGGCCACAATTTTTTTTAAAAAAAACCTACGAGGCTTTAGCCACCGGTCTATACGGACAGCCGTCGTCAATCAAGATGACTTATGTATGTTGATAATTTTTTTATAGCTGGTACCTGCAGGATCCGGTTTAGAGGATATCAAGTTGGCCATACAACAGTTGACTCTAAAATCTGGTGGATACTCGACGTCGACGTATTCGAGTCAATCTGGGAGCGAATCAAGTGAACCAGCAGTTAGAAGACTTATGCGCCACTCATCATTGGAAACTATCAATACAAATATTACAGCTGCCGATGAGTTCCTATGGGTAAGCCGTGTTATTAACTTCCAGGCAGTCTGCACCGAGTACACATAAATAGGGCTTTCCTATGATGGCACATGCTACAAAGATTAGCGCGAGATCTTATAAGACACTATGAATGCGAGGAGGATAGAGAATTCCAGAGAGCCATCGCGAGATATGGACGCAAACATTGCTAGGCAGTCTTCTTTGGCTAAGGACCCGAGCCTCATTGTCGCACTCATTACATTTCCTCTTTATTTATTCTTACTTTATGGTGGAAGTAAAGTAGGCACAGTGTTTTTCCGGCAGTGACCAATTTTTGTTTTTGTATTGTTAAGTTAGCCTAGAACAAAAGGGGTATTGACTTGGAAGATTAACTGGATAAGTATCGGAATGGTAAACGTATTTCAGAGTTTACGGCGTTTCCGCTACGATTTTGTCGCGGAGAACATACGCGGTCCTCGTAAGTAAAGCTTGTAAACTTTTAACAACATTCACCACGCTGCCATAACTGTTCCGCGGTAATCTTCCGACTCGAATATGCCTTATCTGATTAATTGTTTAAAACATAATATGCCATGCAAAGAAATTCTTTTCAGGTTGATTCGCACAATCGACTGGTCGAGCTACAGCACTTACCATGGTCAAACCATTGCGTGTACCGAGTGTTGGCCAGTGGCCGCGCAAAAGACTTGTGTAACCGTGTGGCTATGGACACCATCCCTCGACTTTCTTATCTTCTGCAACGAGCACTTGTTCGTGTCGCTCGGGAGACTCAGCGACTCGCAAGAAACATTGGACTTGCTTCCAAGAACGAGGTGTCTTCTGCTCTCAACATCACTCTCTGTCCAACATTAGCCGACTCTAGTATTAAGGTACCTTCTTTTTCTTGTGGGATAGGGCACTGCGAACTGTTGGGCTATTGTGCCTAGCGATGGGTTTTACCAATTCGCTCTCCCTCCACTGGGTTCTCTAAAATAACTACTCTTACCCTGATAACACGGTGCGGACCTCCAGTTTAACGTGGAAACCGAACCACGTGACACACTGAGCGTGCTATTTTTCTTGTTAAGGCCAATGGCTGTGTTTTTCAAACTAAGTATTTATTTTATTTTTAGGCCTGCCTTCGATCAGCTGCCATGTTTGCCGTATCAGGTGATATAACAAGACAAAGCAAATCCAGTCGTGCTGGTCTTCAGTTTTCAGTAGGCCGTTTTCACCGCTGGATGGTCGATGTCCGTATCGCCAAGTTTATTCATGAGTATGGATCATATTATCCCTTTTTCCAGGCATTTGACAAAGAATTTATTAGTCCCAGGATTTGGTTAGGAAATACTATTCTTTTTTTAACGAATTCATGACCGATAGGTACTAAAGAGTAGTGTGTAGATATCTAGATAGTGCTTGCAGAGCAAAACCCCTAGCGAGGCGGGAAACACATGATTGCGCCATAATAGCCCCGTATACTATCGTGTGTCGGGGTCAACCCCTCCAGCCCCGGGTTTAATAAAATTGTTTATAAATATAACAAAAATATAACTGATTATAAAAAAAATTGGGCTTTATAAGATTGTATTGTTATTTTTGAGATTGAGGTTGAGCAAATTCAATTGATGCCACAACTGAAATTCCGAATGTTTTTAGATATGCAGCGATTTACCTTGCGGCGGGCATGGAAACTATTTTGGAGGAGATTGTGATTGAGTGTATGCCACATGACGGAGAGGCTATGCTTACTGCAACCTTATTGGAACACGCCATAGCCAGTAATGGAGATTTGTGGGGTTTGCTGCAACCTTATGCACATCTCAATGCCGGCCGCATCGCTTCTGGTAAAATGTTTAAAAAGGAAATATGGCAGGGTGGACGACTCCTACATAACGCTATACCTTTCACTCATAACCTACGACTATGCATACCCCCAACTAACCAGAGTCTAATCCGTAGGGAGAAAGGTCCGGTTTGTTAAAAGTGTTCATACCGCTGTAGGTCTGACATCGGCAAACTTAGTAAAATATCATAGTTTACAGTAGGCCGTGGACAGAACTCTTAGTAGGTAAGCTCTTCAGTAATTGGTTTGTTGCAGGTGCTCTCGCCATGGATGTAGCTGCCTCAATCAGCTCAGAGTCTTCTCATTCCTCGAGCAGCAGTAAGTCTTTGCAACAAAATCTAGCTACTACCTGCGTCGGCTCAGTAAACCAGCTCCGCGCGCTACTAAACCGACTCGTTCACTTCCAACAGAAACCGGGATTGACTTTTAGCGTTTCAGCTATCAACACACTATATTATTTCATGCGATGCTCCCAGCTGGAACATGGTCAGGCGCGAGTACAAGAGCTAGTATACGAACGTACCTACGTTGTGCTGCCGCCATTAATCGAATGGGTGCGGGTCTCTTTGGCCCATTGCGAACACCGCCACTCTCTCACCATCGATGCAGATGACATCATGCAGGCAGCAAGGCTTCTTTTGCCTGGTGTCGACTGCCCTGTTCGACACATTGGGCAGGATGAGGCCATGTTGGGAGGCGACGCCGTGGGCCATGTCAAAATGGAAGCAGCATTCAAACTTCTTACCAGTGGACGCCCGGAGTTAATACCACATGCTGTCGGTCTGCTACCCACAGCTAAGGTATAATACTTCTTTTTTGTATGTCTTTATTTAAGAGCAGGCATTTGAAAATGTGATCATTTTTATCTCCGTTTTATTATTGTAGCAGTCCGAAGTCTAATCCTTATGCGACATTTCAAATTTCTGATTTCTTCCCCCTAGATCAATAGTGTGACTGCAGCAGGACTGAGTGCTCTTATGATGGTTTGCATCTACGGGGACCAAATGGCAGCTCGATGCTTATTGGATGCTGGAGCCGATCCAAATGTCGAGACACCTTGTGTCCATCATCTGGAGACTCCATATTGGACTGCACTTTGTTACGCTGCTATTCAGGTTGGCTTTTTTTACTAATTTCCTCCTAAAAATTAAATTTATTGGTATATTTTATTTCCATCTGTTGTTTAATTACAAATTTAAGTTTGAATTCAAATGTTTTCAGTTATCTCAAACCGCTGTCATAAATATCTGACTATTTCACTCTATAAACAAATTTGAGAATTATTGTTTATTTGTTGTTTAAGGGGAATGTGGCCATGGCGAGACTTTTGTTGGAGAGAGGGGCTCATGTAGAGGGGGGCTGCAAGCCGTCTGAAGATAGGTGCACACTGACCCCTCTGCAGTTGGCTGTCGCCACTGGAAATACTGAGATGGTGACTTTGCTGTTGGCGCATGGTGCTAATGCTTGTTTATCTACTTTGGACAAGGTATTTATGCTTCAGGAATTGATATTAATGGTTCTCACGTTTAACGGAAGAATGTAAGAATGAACTTCCGTGCTTATTGGCTGAGCTATGCCAATAAGCATGCAAGATCATTCTTACGCTAAACGTAACATTAATATTCCAAATATAATGAGCACTAATATCGGCCATTGATTAAGTAGTCCATCAGAATTCTGCTTTGGAATCTTGCCTAAACGACGACCTTCCATTAAGTTAAGAGCGTTCATCAAGAAGCAGAGACTAGATCGTCCCATGATCGTCCAGTTGACGCTAATATGGCGTCCAGAGAACATTATTTGCAATATGGCGTCCGTATTGTTGATTGGACAATCAAATAATTGTCTGTCTCTCATTAATCCTATCATCAACTTTTGATAAAAGGTCGTCGTTTAAGGCCTAACTCTAGTTCTGACGCATCTACTTTAAAGAAGTTTTTATTTCATTCATTTGATTAAGTGCTATATTGCTGTCTTAGTTTGGTTTGTTTGTAAGTAAATATTTGTTTCTTTGGGTAACTAACGGATTATCCTGATTGTAGGACTCATTGTGTTACTCGGGAGCAGCGCAGAGAGGAAGCGCATGTGCCATAGCTGTTGCCGCCGCGCATGGTCAGAGATCTACGCTTCACAAATTACTTAGCCACCCTCTGGCCACGCCTTCTACGAAGGAGGTTTTGTCACTAGAAGAGATTCTTGCTGAGGGTTCAACCTATGAACGTCCAGTATCTTCGCACAAACATCAGGTATTGTTTTTTGCTTTACACTGACTTCACTGCATAGGGTAGATAAATTAAAAAAAATAGAAATGAGGATAAATATTTTCATCCTTTTCTTAAAAATCTACTTTCTGAATTCTGACGAATTCCAGACCTATGCTATAAAGTAGTGTTTCATCTCAGGACGAGGCTGCTTAGCAAATCCCTAGCTTGTTATTATAATTTACGGTTTGTTGTCCACAGATGAAGGCACTACAGGAAGCCATGTACCACGGTTGCGAAGGAGGACACGTGGAGCTCACCCTTGAACTGCGCCAGTTGGGGGTGGCGTGGACCCTACATTGTTGGATGGCCACACTCAGCGCAGCATCTGACGCCCACCAAGATGGTGTGGTGGACGCGCTTCTCCAGGACTTTCTCCCTGCGTGGCCCGACGACTCTGCACTATTCGTCGACGACTGCCTGCCCCTTCTCTTTAACATATTCCGTTACACAAAGAAGGAAGGTACAGCTCTCTTACTGGCTGATATTTTCAGCGACTGCTACGGTTGGGAGGAGCCGCGCCCTGTTGTAGTCCCTCCGAAGTTGTCGGCGGCCAGAATCGATCCGACGTTCGTCAACAACCCCGAGCTGTCTGATGTTCAGTTTCGGGTCGAGGGTCGAGTTTTGTATGCTCACAAATTAGTATTGGTGACAAGTAGTGCCAGGTTTCGGAATATGCTCAGCTCCAAACTCTGTGAAGGCAGTCCTCCAGTTGTCCAAATTAACGACATAAGGTAAGTGTTGTACTCCTTTCTACTTTCGGCCGTCACAGCAATTTTATCACTTAATATCGTTGTATATGCTATGTTCCCAGGCAACATGTTGTACTACTTAAAGTTTAGTTGCGGTTGCAATAACAACGAATTACCCCGGTTCTCCGAAAATAAAAATTTCTCGCCCAGATGGATTTCGCGGGATAGGCATTCTAGAAACACACCCGCGCTCCAAGCGAGTACTCTCGTACTAAGCAAAACAAGGCAAACAGGGCGCTCTTTCTGTATCTTGGCGACCGGGGGCCAATTAGCGTTGAGTGACAAATCTACGTTAACAGTTTATCTATGTAAAAACTAGTGGTAGTAAAATAATATTTTCAGGCACGGTTTTGCGAGAAAGTCAGAGCAGACCATTTATTTCACTAACGTTGTGGTCCATTGTTTATAATCAACTATAGAGATTGTTACGGGCGAGAATCTACGTGATTTTCTGTGCTTTTCAAAGTTGCACATTGTTATAAAAAAATTCGAACCAGGATAGTGTTGGATAACAACACATGTTGCATTTGAAAAGCACGTGAATTCCCGCCCCGGTGACAACCCCTAGTAAATTTAATTTCCTTGTGTTTCAGGTACTCAGTTTTCCAACTGGTAATGCAATATCTTTACGGCGGTTCGGAGGGACTTAAAATTCCAGACACGGATGTCTTAGAACTGATGGCTGCAGCTAATTTCTTCCAGCTTGAGGGTCTGTTGCAGCTCACAGAGGCTCAAGCTGCTGCGATGGTTGATTTGGATAATGTTGTTTCTATGTACATCCATGCCAAGGTAAGAAACCACCGACGTCCACGCAAGCGTAGCTAGTGAAAGGTCTAGTCATTTACAGGTACTTAGATAGATAACATTTTTATTGGAGGGAGGCCATCTCTTAGCCACTCTTACTGCTAGCCTCCAAACAAATTATCGGATTCAGGCAAGCCAAATTTTTAAAAGTTAGATGTGTCAAACACCTACTCTAATCCCTAAATAATTATTTCCTTTTATATCTTGAAAACGTTCTGAGTCTTCAATTTTCAGGTCTACAATGCTGGGCAACTGTTGGAACATTGTCAGGGATTTTTACTACAAAACATGGTTGCGCTCCTTACATACGATGATTCAGTGAAAAGATTGCTGTTTGGGAAAAAGATCAATAGCCATGACGTTCTGGCCGGGCTCATGGCTACTCTTCAACAGCGCATAAAACAAAGAAACCGCTCAAAATCCTCATAAATCAACTCAAGTTATAATTTTTGTTATCTGTATACCTCATAATAAGTGCCAATGATTAGCTCAAACTTACAATGATAGAGGTAATACTGAATTGCATTGTGCCAACCATGACACAGGTATGTACCTACGCGTACATAGTGTCTACTTCTATATCGAGATTTATCACGTATTGTTTTTCCCGGTTGTATATTTAAATTTTTGGATGTCCAATTTTGACCACAATATTTTTTTACAAAATACCTTGTTTAAATTGCTTTAAAAAATGAACAATTAGGGATTCTGACGGTGCGTTTGATAGGTGACCACTGTGCAAAATTTGATATAAGCACAGTAAGGCGAAACGCACCGTGAGAACCCCTAATAGTAGCTGGGTTGGTAGCCCTTTTTCTTTCTTGATTTTGTGAAGTGGTGATCAGTAGTAGGTATCATTGGATGATCATCATAAAATAATAATGTCACATTCCATTTCTACATTACGTGCCTTTGGCAAAAGACTTGATTCATGTTTGATAATTTTTATGTTACCTCAATGTAGGCTCACAATGTTTTTATATCTACCATAAGTTTACTTTTTATTTCATAAGAAGATGCCTGTTTACATAGTTTTATTCGGTGCCTTTCCGACAATTCCATTTTTTCTTTTTCCTTCTTTCAATTATTATTTCAAACGAGTCTGTAGAGTCTGTTATAAATCCATTATATTTAAGGGGCTTCACAAAACGTTCTGGCTTGAGTTACAATTTGAAGAAGGAATTTCTGACCAAACGTGTATGTAGATGATACTTCTCATTCTCGATATGGCGTCTTGTGAAACCTCCCTTAATTGATTAACCTTATTGGACTCGTTAGCTTTGAACTTTTGTATATTGTACTTACATACATCTACATATAGGTAGGTACCTAATCTACATACCTACTTCGCACGTAGCGTATGAAACTTATTTGATGGTAGTAGGTACCTACCACCTTGGTACCCTGGTATCTGCGTAAGTGTGTTGAACTATATAGTTTTTTGTTCTAATAATTATTCAAGCACTCTCCCCTTTTATGTAAAATCATTAATATAGTTCTCGCATAGTCGAATTTCCAATAGGTTAACATGATGACTTGGTAGACAGGTAGGTACCTAGCTGCCTATAGGTACCTACATATAACTTAAATTATTGTTGCATAATACTTACTTATTACGGTTCTGTGTCCAACTTTTAATTGTCTTCCCAAAAATGATCTGATTTTCTGTCTTTGTTGCATTATACAAATTTTTAGATTAACCCAACTTCTTCATTTTTGTACCTGCATGTACAAAGATAGTCAAAACCTCCCTTATTTTTCGTAGAAACCCTGCTATAAACAATGAAAATAGCTTTTAGAAAGGGCAAAGCCTGAAGCCAATGAAGAGTAATAATGGCACAGCAAATAAATTTGCAGCCGTATTCTACAAAAAGAATAAGCTAAACCCAGCTATTTAAAACAAATTTGGCATGTTAAATCTACAGGGTGAGTGCATTTCATAATTTGGAAGGGTTGAAGCTTGTTAATTTCACAAGGTTCACAAGGTCCCCTTTCCCTTTCGTATAGTGTTACAAACGAACTAGCAAGGTAATGTGGTATTACAATTATTGACATTGACAAGACTAGTCTTGCTAATTTGACAAAACCCGCAATTAAGCCAATCATTTTGGCAATAAAGCATATTACAAGAAAGACTTTTCACAGGAAAACCAAACCATCCCTATATTTGACGGCTTGTTCTTATGAAAATTATTGGAAATTTTTCTCAGTGTAGGACCCATGCACATATTATTCGGTTCATCTGATGTAGGTATTAAAAGGTACACTACACCAGCCTATCTACCCTACCTCTATCTATCTAAGTAGTATCTACCTACCTGAACTAGGCTAGGAAACATTTTTAATGCATTTTTAAAAGCCCGCGCGGAAGAAAATACCTATATAGGTTACATGAAAATAGTCCCTTGCATGTACCTAGTCTAGGTCTATATTCTGATCTATCGGAAATCACTGAAAAAAATTACATCTTTTCGGCATAATTTTAGTAATCAAGCTTGAATAATGTAAAGGACGGCTTAAAAATTATAAAAATTTATTTGAATCATTAAAAACAGAAACGAACTGAATTTAAAAAAAGCGCCAGATTTTGTTTACGATCTAGCAGTAATGTTTAGCTTATATAGGGTTATGTTATTTTGTTTGTTTCCCAGCAGCTATATTTATTCCTCCACTTCTCTTACAAACTTTTAATAAATTTTGTTTTATTTGATTATAATTTATCAATTTGAACTTTTTATTATCGAACTTGAATCTTTTGATGATTCGTTCATGGTCAGGACTTAATACATCTATGGTGGTTTTCAATAGCTTGACAACATTCTCATTTCGTGCATTGTCATTTTTATAACATTTTCATTTTAAATAATATTAATACAATTTTCCAATGAGTTCCGCACGTTACGATAGAGCCATCACTGTATTTTCTCCGGATGGTCATTTGCTCCAGGTGGAATATGCTCAGGAGGCAGTAAGAAAAGGATGCACCGCTGTAAGTATAAACCCCTACCTACCTACATCGAGTCTTGCTAATATACTCGTTCACAATAATTATTATTATTATTTTAATATTTTCCAAGCACAGCAAGTTACGTAGAGATACAAAAAACGGTCATGGATTCTTGGTAACTCATATGTTCTATTCAGTACTCAGTTATAAATAAGTATTTAACCTAAGCATGACCGGCATTTGTAACTCGTATTACCTATTTTTCGATTTCAGGTCGGAGTTCGTGGCCAGGATTGTGTAGTCCTTGGCGTTGAGAAGAAATCTGTTGCTAAGCTTCAGGAAGACAGGACGGTGCGCAAAATCTGCCTGCTTGACGACCATGTTGTTATGGCTTTCGCTGGATTAACAGCGGACGCCCGGATTTTAATTAACAAAGCTCAAGTGGAGTGTCAAAGCCACAAGCTAACTGTTGAGGACCCAGTGACTCTAGAATATATTACCCGATATGTTGCCAGTGAGTACAAATAATAATTATGTTTATCCTGTAGATAGGTGCAAAACTCCTGCATGAGGAAACTATTTTTAGCTTGATAGATAATATCAATTTCCATTTTTGTGAGATATACCTTAGGCATGTTCTGTTGGATCATGGCAAAGCTGAGTTCACTTAATCGCACTAACCCGATCGCTGTTCCCTATCTTTGGGTCTAGCTCGACTGTCAAGATCCATCTTAGAGCAGGCTCTTGTTGTGTCGGAATTTATTGTAATGAATAAAAATTACTCTTTCAGCGTTGAAACAAAAATATACCCAAAGTAACGGCCGACGCCCGTTTGGCATTTCGTGTCTTCTGGCTGGGTTTGATTACGACGGTAAAGCACATCTATATCAAACAGAGCCGTCAGGAATATACTATGAATGGAAAGCCAATTCCACGGGCCGCAGCGCTAAGACCGTTAAAGAATTTCTAGAAAAATACTACACTGATGAAGATGTGGTGAATGAGACGGGGGCAGTGAAACTTGCCATCAGAGCTTTGCTAGAAGTCGTTCAATCGGGTCACAAGAACCTCGAAGTGGCCGTCATGAGAAGAAACGAACCTATGCGGATGCTCACGCCGGACGAAATAGACGCGTACGTAACCAATATTGAGAAAGAAAAAGAAGAGGAGGCCGAAAAGAAAAAACAAAAAAAAGTATAATTTGAATATTACCTTTTTTCATTACAAAAGTGTTTATAAAATATCTAGTGTATGACTGTCCAACCTAGGTATATTTTTAATATCGTACACTATACACTAATAATGACAATTGGTTATATTCATATAGGTACCTACCTATTAATA
>Ga0194135_10001288_pt1 | contig 14817 bp, 10 predicted proteins | sample LitLau_LLRF_2013_FD_134024 | JGI IMG/M metagenome (GOLD analysis project Ga0194135, IMG submission 134024) | Freshwater sediment microbial communities in response to fracking from North America - Little Laurel Run_MetaG_LLRF_2013 (version 2) | ecosystem: Environmental > Aquatic > Freshwater >...
AACTATTTTTTCTTCCATTACTGTTGAAAAACATGAAACACACTGCACGTTACGTTTAACTCCCTATCGAAGATATATAATTGGTTTGTACAATTTCTGTAAGAACCCCAAAAGTCCAAAGCAAACTAAAGCTAAGGTTGACTAATACTAAACAGCAGAGTACATTACTTTTTCATGTAGGTTTAGGAATTTCGAACCATATAGAAGCGCCGTTTCAAATAGTTAAACCTAAATTTAAGTCTATTGTACCGTTCGCCCTGAAAGGGGAAAGTTACGTAAGGACTTCCAGTAGCAAGGCTAGCTAGGGTGTCTCGAAAAAAAGCTGTAAATAATGCACCCTTCCAATGTTATAAGTTATTTACAGAATCAGATTCAGAATTAAAAAAAAAAACAATGATAGGACAGTAAAACCTTTTTCTGTGCAGGTCTTTCAATTCTCCGTAGCTTGTATTGAAATTTGGGCCCACTGATGTCACTGGGCCCGATTCTTATGGGGTGTGTGTGTCAGCGTGCTCAATTTTCTTCAACTTTTTATAAACTTTACGTCGAGTTGCGGCCCTGAGAAACGGTTTTCTCTGTCCTAGATTTTTATGCCGAATCAGATTTTTTGTAAAAACACATACCATTGGAAGAGTGCATTTTAAGGTAGCATATTATATTGGTTTGGTTTGTTGCAGTATGACGACGGTCTTCATCCGTACATGGAGGCGGCGAGTGGGGGGATGTACGACCCCCATGTGGGCCATCGGCCGATTCAGATGGCCCACCACTCACCCCACATGAACCATGCGGCCGCCATGCATGCCGGATACCATGCCAACCATGTGGGTGCCGCCGTCAGCAATCATGTCATGAGTACTGCCGTCCCCGATGTTCACAAGAGAGATAAAGATGCTATTTACGGGTAAGTCACCAACATTTCTTAAATAAGTTGATAGGTAGGTTCATAAGAGCCATTGTTAAGTGATGTAGCTTCCAGAGTCGATCGTACCTTTCCACTCGTTTGAGTTAGTTCATTCACATTCAGTGGCGGCCCGAGGGGTGTAGGGCGCATTTCTGGAGGGTCGCCAAATTGCTGCGGAAAATAGTACCTACCTAGTAAAAATGAATAAAACTCATATTAAATTAAATATTTTTTATCTTTCTGAAAAGACGAATCTCGATAAAAACACCTAAAAATGGTGATTTTTTCACAATTTTTCCTTTAAATATTTTTGCTCCTTACCTGTCTTCAACATATTAATGTCCCTCTGCAAAAATCTACCCCAAAAAGAGACTTAAATTATTACGTTCATTTTCCAATTTCCACCATTTTTGAAAATTTGTCCCGGGGATGGCCCGGACAATTCCTTGAAACCGCTTGAGAAGTCGAAATTTGGATACAAAACTCAGGTGTTATTCATCGAGGTGCATTCAAATTTAAAGTCCTATCCTAGTATATTGCATCCTGCGGGCATGAGGTACCAGGTTCGTTTGGTAAGGGTTGCTTCTGATGACTTCGCCGTTTCGGCCTAAACCTAAATGGACTGGCCGCGGGGTAACACTCATTACTTGACATTCATTCATTATGGCAAGGCACACACAAAATGTATTCATGTTTTAATTGATGCATTGTGTAGTTGGGGCCCAACATCACCTTTCGGTTCGCCCGAACCTTGCTTCTTTGGCTGCGTACCTACTTACCCGTCTATCCAATACTGGTGTAGCTTGTACGTCTTGCCTACCTACCACTGTCCCGATGCCACATGCAGAGGCGTACGGAGCTGTTCTGAAAACCTCGCTGTCTTGTTTATATGTCGTCCGGGACGCTTCTTAGGTGGGGTCGTTTTTCTACCGGTACAAACAAGCTTTGGTGTCGCCCACGAGGCAACGTAACCAAGTATCCGATTACCTACAAGCTACAAGGGTCATGTAACCGATTGACCGACGTTACCACCTAGCTTACCACTCAACTCTCCCTAACCCCTATACCACCTCATTACACTCATTTACCATTTTTTCAGGAAAAACCTATTTTTAGCGCATGGTACGAAAGCCGCTGTCCCTTATAACTGGAGAATCACTCAGAACAACATCCTTGGTTTTCTTGGTGTGAGGACTTCCAATAAATGCAGGGGTATTTTTGAGTGTGGGGTTTCTAGGAATGAGGAGTGCGGTGGACTGGGAATGATGGGCGGCCAGCTAGGCTCCCGTTGCCCGCCGCACGGACTCTCCTCTGCCCGAGCTCTGGGCTCTTCACCTAACTATTTCTCTTTTTCCGGCCCATTGTAACTCGAATTTGATATTTTTTTAATTTTTCTCATGGATTACAAAGTTTTCTTTAAAGAAACCACCGGTTCTGATTGATTTTTTTTTTCATGTTTGGGGTACGCACATTATGTTTTCGTTTTACTTGCTCATCACTTATAGCTATGAATAATCTGTAAAAAACTTGCTTTCCTACTTTAAATTTCTTTTTCAATAGTTGGTCCTCCCTTACCCAAAAGAAATTCAACTTTTTTGCAATACATAATTTTGTCTGCATGAGGTTAAAAAAACTCTGTGCTGTGCAAATAAAACTTAATGACTATTTTTTTCCCAAAATGGAAAATGTTTCCTCAGGTTGAAGGTCTTCTCTTATGGGACTTCCCGTGCTACAACTTTGGATATCACTGATGATAGAGAAAATTAGTAGTTATAGAAAAAGGTTCCTTTGCACTTAGCTTTTTATGCAAGAACCCCATAGCCACAGATTCAGTGAGGAGGATCCGTACTGTACTTGTAACCATTGGGTACTTGCATCAAAAAAAATTACACTTTTTTGCGTTTATTGTGTACCTACAGAAGGCCAAAAGAATAAGCTATGTGCCAATGAAACTTTTTATAGTGGCTATATACATCTATTCACTGGAAGTCTCACCTTGTAAGTTCATGCGTTCGTAGAAAATGCAAAAATGACTTTCCCTACAATGATTCCCCTATTTCTTTATCACCTTGTATATCGTCGATGATTGGCGCGTATTCAGACAAAAAACACCCCCGTTAGTGATGCAGTAACAGGAGCGGTTCGGGATTCGGCATCTGCTGATGGCTCCTGCACCCCTCTTTTATGCAACCCCTTCACCCCAATCCGGCTATGGTTTCCCCAAATATTCAATATTCATGTCGCATTTAGGTGGCCTACACAAACATGGCGTCTATCCTCTTTGCGGTAGTCTATTTAAACATATGCCGATGACATTATACTGCCATTCAGCCGGCGACATATCGATTTCTATCTCTTACCTACTTTGCATTCATCAATGGGTATTAAGTTGACTTGGTAAATATGCTTCACTTAGAAACGTGCACGTACCGTGTACTGTACAGCGATCTCGTAGTAGAAGGTAAACCTTTGCGTCTGTCAGTCTTTTTGTTCAATAATAATAATAATAAATTAATTTTATAAAAATACGCTTATTATAGCCTACACGAAGCAGTCTATTATCTGTTGGTAGGTATCTTTTGTTTGAAAGAATTATTTATTTAATTATTTATGTAAATATTATCCATCGCCATAATTTAATACATAGGTAGTCTTTTTTATGAAAATCAAGAGAGGCACTACTAAATCTGAACTGCATGCAAAAGGTGCTTTTGCAATGATATTGCAGATACTAAATTGTTGGTTTTCCCCAAATTTGCCAAATTTGAAAGTGGGACCTATTAATAACAATAATTTATTTATTTTACCCAGTTTGAAGGTATGGCAATTACGGCTTTTGAAATTGAAACCTACCCAAGTCTTTAGAAAATCCACAAATAGATTGCCGTTGTATACATTTTCGTAATGACCACGAGCCGAAATAATTTTATAGGTATTGAACTTTTCCCTTGTGGAGCCAGGAATAACGACAGATTGTGTGGGTTGACTGACCGCGGACCTCATTCTTTTCGAGAAACCTTGGTATTGTCAGGTATTATGAAAATCAATAAGTAGGTATACTCTCTGTTCCTATTCCTACCACCTTTTGTTTACCTTTTTTGTTCACATTCTCACATAATGGGTCCACCCGTGGTGTTACGCTTTTCAAAGTTTGCATAGTGTGTTGCGTACCAAAACTGACAAAGGATTAGCACAATGTTGGTCACTTTATGTTGCTTCGAAAAGGACGCAGAAGCATATAACACACCGTGCGGACCCAAAATATTTCAAAGGTTTCCAGATGATACATGGCCTGGCACATTCGAATTTCGTTTTGACCCTTAAATTTAAATAAATTCATCTTGGACGTAGGTGTTTCTGATGTGCAGCATCTATTTTGCGTAGATTACCGTGAAAAATACGCATAATTACCTTCTTCGCTTGAACCTTACTTCAATTACCATTTCAGGGACTCTATTTCGGCGGCCTGCATGAGATATGAAAACCAAGGGTGTTAAGCTTATGTGAAATTGCATTTCGTTTGTAGGTGTGTAAAATAACCAATGGGTAATGTCGGATTAGGTATAGTGGCCTAGCATTGCTTGATTAGTATGCTTTGTAGCGCTATCATTAATATCCTTATCATAAGTTGTATTTGTCACGCTTCCAATAACTTTACATGAATTATCAATCATGCACATGGTGGCTTCGCACTTTTATTCTTTTAGGTAGGTACCTAAACACAAACCTATCCTATTCGAATGCATTATTTAATTTCTTTTCTACTCTTGTCAGCAGGTTCTTTGATCAATTGTATGTTCATCTATGATCTATGTATATAACAGTTTAATACTTTACACCTGTACACGACGTATATTAAAATTTTCTATAGACTCTAGCTGCGAACGAAAATAAATAATTTAAAAAAAAAATGTATTGTCAACTGGTCTATTGCTGCGGTCATTAAATTATTATTTTGTGAAAGCAACCCGATACTTAGTGTTAATCCTTTACAATATTTCATTTAAATCGAACACGCCGTCTGGGAAATTTTGTATTTTTTTTTTCTTCAAATTATTCTGGGGACCTTAAGAATCTTGGAACGCACAATCTCAATGTACCTATATAGGTATATTAGGAATGTTTCCATAAAAAATAGAAGGGGCCCTCACTTTCGTTTTTCGTTTTGTTTTTTCGATTTCGATTGTTATGTCTACAAATAAAGTAGTCCCGCCCAGCAATGTTAAACGTTTCTTTTAAAACCAGAGATGTTGAAAAATAGTCTCTCAAATACATGCAGAATTGGCTTGGGTAAACCCGTTTGTTTTAAAATCAAAATACAATTAGCAGAAGAAAATTGGTTGCATGCGTGTACTTGGTGTTGCAGTAGATAATTGATAATATAGCGATTTGTTTTTCGTTTGGAGTGGAAAGCAATAAAGGGGCATCATGTCATCGGTTCCCACCCGGCCATTACTTTTTAAACTGTTCCTATTTTTTAACGACTCCGGTTATAAAACATAGACTTAAGTAATTGTAATTTGGCCAAGGCCTACAATTTCTTGTCATTAGGTAGCCAAGTTCCAAATAATGTACCCGGTCCCTTTCTGCTAGGGCGAGGGGACTGGGCCACAAAAACTCCACCACACCTGGCCCGTGACTCTGCCGCCGCCATCTTTGATTACTGGTTTATGTAATTGGCATTTATTTTCTTGTAGGCTTCTCGCGTTTTCTCATTATCTTTATGAGCTTTTTTTTTGTTTTATTCAACTTGCAATTTTGTACATGTACCTATACACGCTACATAAAAATTCGAATTCGTCCATTGTTTAGGACGATATAATTATTGTTGCCGTTGGTTTTTGCATGTGGCAAATGTCTCTTTTCGCGACCAATCTGTTTTATTTCTGAAATGTGTTTCTGGTAAATTGAATTACATACTTTGTGAGGCACGGGGGACACAGGTAAACATCCTTTTGGTCCCCTAAGTCCTAAAAGGGGTTTCCAATGTTTCCATAGTCATATGTCCATGTGTATGTCCCATGAATCTCTTAAATTTTGAAACAACATGAAGGACTATTTTTTACCAATTTTCTATTGATTGGGATTGCAAAAAATCTCTTATAATATGAACTAATGTGTCTTATATAAGGTCACACACCCCGTTTTTTGCTGTAGGCCACAATCTCAAAAAGCTTAAAGTTTTTTAAACAGGTCCGGAGCTGGCAATTGCAAAAGTTGTTTATGAGTCTTTGTTCTATTTTACTTTAAAAAAAAATCATTGACCCCACCCACAGTGCCATTACATCATGTCTACCTCTTTTATGCTGCTACTTTAGTGTTTGACGAGTTAAATTACAGGTTAGAAAACGGCCTGAATAGCTTTGCTGCGTACGTTTATGTATTTTTATGGTTCGAAAACCTAGCCACATATTTTGTAGGTCTCAGGTATTTAAAGGGTAAATGTAGCATTGGTTTACGGCTTGTTAAACGGCGCGCGCAGTTAAACTATGAGGCAGAGGAGATCCCCGCAATTAAAAAAGGGCCGCAGCTATCAAAATAAAAAGGGTTTCTTTAAAATGTTTCATTTCATCTCGTATGATTATTATACGACTTTAAAGGCCTCTCGGATGCGGTTAGTTGACATTTGATGATCCGGAAATCTTCTCTCACTATCATATGGTACGAGATCCACGCTCTGTGGCTCAATAAGGTCTTCATAGTACATTATTTCAAGAATCTTATAAACTTTTGCAATTTTATCATGCAAAAATTTGTTCTTTTTGTGAAAATAGGTTTACTGTGATTGAAATTTTTTTAAATCCATTTTTTAAACTTAAAACATAAAAGCATATTATTATGTATAATGATAAAAAATGTCAATATAGAGAGATCCGGGCTTAAGTCTCGGAATTCGCCAGATTGCCGTGTAAAATTCATTGTTGTTGTTTTAAATATGACATGACATGACATGACATAATGTTATGGATTTTTTGAACTTTTAAAGGTTTTGAAAACTACAGAAATTCACTCGAATTTCCACTACTGAGCACCTCTATTTTGCCCTAATTTACCGGCATTGTGTATGTTAATATTGGATATGAAGTAAATTGGTGTTTTTCCGAGGTTGCCGTTATCATAAGCCCTATTCGTTGATATCCGTTGGTAATCCCTTGTGGCCATGATTGCTCAAATCAACATGGCTGCCTCATTTACTTGTTGATGGAGTTGGAGTAGGTACCTACTATACTCACGCTGATACCCATATCCTCTTATCGCATGTTTCGATGCGAGCTACTCAGGTGCTAATAGCCCTATATTACCAAATTTTTATTTTTACATACTTCATTTTTTTAAACAAAATTTAAATAAAATAAGTCTTTATGAATGAATAAATACATAATATAATAATTATTGTCAACTTTTCTAAAAAAGTAATTGACCTTTGAGCTGCCCCAAGCGCGGAGTTAGAAATCTTGCTTCCATTTTGCACTTGTCATTATATCTTACCCTCATATTTAAAAAATGTTCTTTTGTAATCTCCCATATCCATATCCATATCCCATGTAGGTACTTCCATAAATTTAGATGTTTGACATATGATCGTGGAGGGGAAATGAAACCTTCTCCTGCCGGTAGGTTTCTAGTTTTGCAGGAGGATTATCTAAAGCATTTGAACTTCTTTTTTTCTGCTTCCTTTGAGACGTGGGCTTACTGACTTGGCACTTAGGGCCATTGTACCACCTCGGCTTCCTAGTTTAGCAGCCCGATATAAATCGGGCTAGCATTTAAACTTATTGGATAGGACAAATGAAATAATTCAGATAGGTATGTAGCAAATAGTTTTGAGTTGAGGGTTGTGCTGCGAGCGTTGCGTTGCGTTGTAGGGTGCGCTCGCTTCGTTGACAGCTGCATGCACGGGCTGAAGGGACGCTTTGTTGTCTTTTAGATACATGCATCAGCCATAATATGTTTACCTGGGCCTCACGGGAACAAAGCCATTTTACACGTGAATTCCAAACGGACCCAGCTAAACTTCAGCTGTTTCTTTCCATTCGTCTCTATTCACCGAAAAGTTGACTTGTAAACCCGAATCTTTATTGTCACTTGCATTTTACTCGTAAGACAAAAGACAACTCTACTCTTTTATACAAAATTGGATATGATATGCCAGTGATCGCCCTGGCTCGATCCAGATGACCGGGACAATGAACGAGACCTAACGGACATTGTTGTTTTTGTTGTAACAATTGATTGAGATAGACTATTTCGAGGTCTTCTGGTTTCGGGCGATCAGTAAATAGGCTGTAAGGGATATTGCTCTATGAGTCTGTGTGGCCGTGCTTGACTAGGACAAAGTTGCCATGAATGGTTTTTCTTTTGGCGTCTAGCTGGTGAAGTCATGATCTGAGCAGAGTTGTTGGTGACGTGATCAAAAGTTGGCATATCCATGTATAGGGTGCTTTGAATTGAGCTGCTATGGATGAGTCGCATGCAGGCAGAGAGCGCCCACGCCGACTGTGTCTCCAGATCTGAACCTGGGCGACCTGTGCCTGCCTAGAACCTGCCCTCGGGTTTCTGCATCTCCATTTGCTCCGGCCTTTTTCTCGTTATTCGGGTTTATCAAGTTTTATTTTAATATATCTGATACGGTTGACTCCTATTGAGTTCACCCTCTGCGGTCGTTGGTGTTCTGTTTCTTCGCCAATGAACCACCAACTCTGTTGTAGATTGCCGCACATTCTGATAGGAGTGATACCTCTCAGAACTCGAAAAACTTCACTAAATTCTATCACAAAGAATATGAATCACGCCGATGTTGTGCAGTCACTTTAGGCTTGCCTTTTGGCTGGTTTGAGTCGTGATCAGGTCAAATTTTCTGTGGGATTGAGCGCACCGAGTTGACTCACATCTAAACTCAGCCAAAAGAATCTCATTGTGTGTACTGTTTATACGGTGAAAGACAAGTCTTAAAAGATTGATGATGAGAACTATGGGGCATTGGTAAACACGGGGGAGATCCAATGAACAGCAAACTAGACTTCTAACCACTCGCCACTCACTGGATGAACCCCTTTCAGATAACACTGGCAGAGCTGTGACTGACCTTTTAATAGCAATCAAGGGTGGATCCATCTTTTTAACATTTTCACATACGGCATTATTATTATTGTGTTGAAACCAACTTTCTGTGGCTGCCACCTTCAACATCAACTTTTTAGGTTTCTGAGTGCAGACTGTTATATACGTTATACGTTTCCATCCCATGTTCAAATCATGGATCTAAGGGCTCATAGCATGTTATTTCAGGTGGCTAAAGTTTCAGAAGAATGGTAGTTTTTTAATTATTGTTATTATTAAAAGCTATCTATACTCGTATCCTTGATATTCCCTGTCCCTGTCCCCCGATTATCAATCTTTTTATTTATTGAATACAAATTAATTACATATGTTGTTTTGTTGCAGGCACCCACTGTTTCCTCTTCTTGCTTTGATATTTGAGAAATGCGAATTGGCGACATGTACACCTCGCGATCCGGGGGTAGCTGGCGGCGACGTCTGCTCCTCCGAGTCTTTTAACGAAGATATCGCCGTTTTCTCTAAACAAGTAAGTACACATATCGTCATATTTCATCGATGATTCGATGATGGAACTTTAAAGCCTATTCAAGAGGAAATGAAACGGTGACCAAGTGTTGTGAACATGGCGTCAGGAAGTTGGATCTGACTGAACAACTCCAAGATGATAATAATTAGTGCTAAAAAAGTCATTTCCGCGTTTATAACAGTAATTATTATTATGTATGGATTGGTTCTGAGTAAACTGAAATTTTCGAATCTGGACAATTCTGATTAATCTAACGTAGCGCGTGGTATAAAAACAAACTGCAAAATAACCGAAAAGCGTCGTCATTTTGATTCTCTGGTTCTGATTAGTATACGATATGATCGTCGAAATGGATTAAAGGAGTTTGTTATGTGGCTTTTATAGCCCTTGACCGAATAAAAGCTATTTGATTGTTGTTGTTGTTTAACAAAACTCTTGGAACTCAATTATAGGTACATAAGTGCCATTTCGTGATGGATAGATGTGAAAAGCAGGGTGCGCGTGCGCAATGATATATTTAGGCTTGGTGGTTTGGGAATAGTCTGTGGTTGAGGTCGAGTGACCCGAAATTGGAGGAAACGAGTCATTTGTGTTCATTGTTTGCTGATCTTCATTTTCTTTGTTCCACCTTCATAATGATTGAGCGATTTCCCATGTTTTGAATCCGGGGCCATTACCTTTTCCATGTTCCTGGCTGCGTGACATCCTTGGCCAACGTTCCTTCCAATAGTCATTCACTTACGTTCCCTTTATGGAATTATTTCAATAACTTCTTTGTAGGCTTACTTAGGGAAAATCTGTTCTCCTGCGGGTCCCGTACATCTAAGCATAATTGAGGGTATTGGTGACTGAAATCGAAATCGCTGTAGCTCCTTCGTTCTTTGAGATTCATAACTTTGTTTATTTCTTGCATAGTCTTACAGGTACAGATTTTAAGAGAAAACAATTATTAAAAATGGTATATTTTTAAAAACATTATATGTATTTATTTCGTCTGGAAAACTTGTTTCGTGAGAACATTCACACCAATTCGTCGCAGTACTTCTTCGCAGAAAAATGAGAAAATAGTAACAAAGTACATAATATTTCCATTTAAAAATATTAAGAAGCGGTTTTTAAAGGTGTGTATTAAATTTAATAATATATTATATAGGGGGTAGGTCCTTTCAAGCAGTTAGTAATGACAGAAGCTGTGAAGACCAGGTATGTAGGAGGTGAACGACCAGTGGTATAATCTGTAGATGTTGGTTTTGTGTCAAGTGGTGCACCCTTCTCAATAATAATTGTGTACCTTTAACCTGTCAACTGCCAAACCAAAAGTGTCAACCACTGTTATTCAGCTACCCCCAATGTCTTCCTAATTATATCCTGCAGTGTGTGCCCGTCTGGGTGTTCTCCGTGTCAACGCCCCCGTTTTCCTTTGAGGTCGTTCAACTTTCCAAATCGGGTATTTCCCATTAATAACCAGTAATGGTTTTTAAAGGTCTAATTTTATCAAAATCATTTGGAGTCTTTCGATTTCTAATTTTTGGTTCTTTGAATTTTCAAATTTCATTTGCATCACTAATTCTTCCGTGAGGAATATGGATCGCACATTCCTCAGATTAATGAATGAATGAATGAATATGGGTACCTACGGACGTATATATTATTGTTGAAGTGAGCTTTCCGTATTCAGTAAGTTGATAATGAATTTAGTGGTTTCTTGGTAGGTATTCTATAAAGCCATAATAAACAAAAAACCTGGGAAGTGACAAGCTGTTGTATAGTTATTGTGGGCATATGTTTTCGACGTGAAATCCCGTGAAGAGATAAAGGAAAAGGTCGAAAATATTTGATTTTTTTCTTCCTTTACATGCCACCTTCTAATTTCTTGCGGGTTTACTCAAAGTTCATCCAAATACAATGAAATAGCTTGATTTGATCGTATAATTCTACCTAAGACATGCATTCTTGCATAAAATGGTGCCTGCTTTGAGACCAATAAGGGAAGGAGGCAAAATTTCAAGGTCGGATGTAACCCTTGCGTTTAAAAAGAAGCGCTGCAGAGTGAAGACTCGTATGAATAGAAGAAGGGATGTGGGTTGCGCACCTACCCTAGATGCAAATACTGTGAGGTCTTACATGTTATTTGAACCCCATACCGCGCAAATTGAAAAAGAAAACCGAAATCCCGGCTGTTGCACCCCACAGACTGGCCTTTAAACGCGCAGGGGGTTGTAATCTTCCCATTTTGAACTGGTGTGCCGGAGGGGGCATTGCAATAAAACCCTCCGGCGGGGGGTCCAACTCTCTGACTACGCCTATCAATTAAATCTAGCCTTACTCCGTCAACTAACCCTGCATGCCCTGACATCACCTTACGTACTATCGCGCATCAGTCTCTTGCATTTTTCTTGCCAAATGGACCTTAGGTTTGCGTTATTTGGATTTACTCGTAGCGTTAAAAAACTGCAGTAGGAAAGTAAAAAAGGTTTTGCAGAGCCAAAACACTACTGCGTATTGTACAGGGTGCGTGACGTTACAATATCCCAGCGTGATTTTGTGTTCCTTTCAACTTTTCAACAGAAATGACGGAAAATTGAGGCTTTACAAATTAATCTTTTATGACTTAATACTTAATCCTACAGCAGTATTTTATACTGAATATGATTTTGTAATTACCTCTTATCAGTCCCTTATGAACGAAATAAAAGACTTGAACCTTACTACATACGTAACTACAGGTTTTGAGGACGTACTAGTTACCACTTTACCACGTAACTGTGTCACAACCCGAAGTACATGACTACATTCATGCTAAACTGACGAGAGGAATAGTTTTTGATAGAAATGTAGAACATAATTTTTGAGTTTGATCTTGGAATGGGTAACAAGCAAATAAAGGTCAGTGTCAGTTCACATACTCCTGAGCGCCATCTTGAAACCGCCTAACATCCAATGCAGGGGATGAAATCCTGTAGGTGGTAGTGGTGGTCTGGCATACCATGTGTCGCTCTCTCTGCCACACATGTTGACAATATTCACGACGACTTCATGATTTTGATTGGATGTTACGTTTGTGTTTAGGAATTTATTCAAGCCGTTATAGTATTTTCAAAACAGGAATCGTAGAGATAGGTTTGGTAATTAGGTGTTTTATTTTTTTGAGAATGTTGAATAGTGTACTATGGTGCAGTGTAGGCATTGTATTGTAAGAGACTCGTTTATCCAGGTTTTGTGAGCGCTGCGAGGGGCCCATGGCATGGACCATGTTCAATGCCCATGCAAGAATACCTTGATTTTGTTAGGTTATTTACGATGCCCTGGTCCCAGCGGGGTGTCCCTACACTAAACCAACTCCTTGCTTCGTTTTTTGTACTTCTCCAGAGTTGGCGTGATTGTAGAAGGGCATGTTTGGGGTCTTGGGAGGCTGAGGTCCATGGAATTCGGAGGTATTGATGTGTTGTTTTCCGTCGATTGCTTTTGGGGCCTTGTCAACTCCCGCCGCAATTCCTTGGACCTGCCATAACCGACATTCCTCTCCCGTACTTCATTCCCAAAGCCATTCATAGCAGCATTCACATTATCTTAATCGTGACTTCGTGACCGCTATCAACACTTCTCACAAAAACCTGGCACACAACTTGTTTTCCTCCCATATACCTCAGTTTGCCAATTTTGGAAGCTACAATATTCTGCCACCGATAGATCTTGGTATGGCATTGCAAATGATGCCCCTGAACAAAACGCAAAAAGGTCGTCAGGTCGTCTTGTGAGAACATTAATGTTTCCAAGAAGGTTGCTCAGATCTTTCGACTTGCGCGTCGAGGGTTGTTTCATTATTGTCTCTGGCACCCAAGAAAAGGTTCAATCTGTACCTCGCTCGTCTGATCCGTATTCTTTATCCAACATTTGCATGGTATACAGATTTCTCATGTGTGTTAGCCGGTATAGTTTCAATACTCGGTGAATACGTGTTTGGCTTATGTGTATAATGGCGTTTGTAGGCGTAGTTGATGAGTCGATTTTTCTAAGGGTCGTTAGAGGACAATCCATCAGAGCGGGATCGAGTGTGAGTGAGAGAGAGCCCATACGCCATGTCGCTTTGCACATTATTTATGCGGCTTTTAATTAAATTGTAAGTATAAATTATGAGTGTCTTGGTGGTACAAATTTGAGTAATTAATAGTGAGTTAGGGCAACTGGCATGTCCGCAGAGGCCACGCTTGCCTGCACTCGTCCACGACCCGACGAGACGCCGAGACAGAGACGTATGAACGGGATAGAGGGAAGTGTGCGTATTACATTTCCTCAACAATAAAACGCTTTGTCAAAAATGCCACGATACGTGACTTGTTACTTTGTTATGCACGTAATACAAGTCCTGTATCTTGTTTTCTTGAGATTCCACGATTCCTCGGTTTTTGACCGTGTCCTTTTCCATTTGGACCACCACCGTGGCATTGGGATGCTGCAGAGGAGGATGGTGGGGTTTCGCCACCCATGAGGGATGCTGGGCCCATTGTCTGTTAGTTTTCCATGCTCAGCCATGCGCGCACTGCAAGTATTCATACTTCTGTACCCTCTCCAAGCTGTACAATCACTCTCATTTCTATGCATAATGTCGTCATTCGTCACAAGATAAAGGCGGAACTCTCTATCCCTCTCTCTTCTCTTCAAAAAAATTATCTTGCCACCAATCACATTTTCAAAATTTTATTTTATTATTTCAACCCCATAAAATAGTTAGCATGGAAATGCATGTACAACAATTTGTTACTAATACTGTAAAATAAAAGAGTTGTTTCTTTTTGTGCTATACGCAAAAATATCCTGACATTTTCCATATGATTTCATCTTCTCAAAGCCTACTCTACCTCTATCGACCTACTGCCTCGTCGTTACTTGTAATAATTTCAACCCGTATTTTGTAAAAAGACGTTTTACCCCTATATTCATTCCAGTTTGTATGCAGTGTTCTGAGTTTAGTAAGTTCATACTTTTTTGAGCCATCGCCTTCGGTTTCGCGTGTGTGCCGTGGTGTAAGTGATTGGTATGCGGAGGCACACTTGGGTTCCGTGGCAAATGGGGCTGAGTTCCAGTAGCTTTGTACAGCAGAAAGATAGTTGCAACCATGACAATCCTTGTGAATGCTCCTGAATATACTTCATAAATTTCATGCACAAACCCACATCTACATAAAGGATTCTTCATTAGTTTCCGTAATGTATGCTTTTGGTGTTTCTTAACGCTTCGTTGTCGTCTTAGGTATAAATATTTATTGCGCATATCACTATTGCGCCAATCCCTATGCAAATAATAATGGCCCTCTTATGTTGGAAAG
>Ga0194135_10001289_pt1 | contig 14816 bp, 14 predicted proteins | sample LitLau_LLRF_2013_FD_134024 | JGI IMG/M metagenome (GOLD analysis project Ga0194135, IMG submission 134024) | Freshwater sediment microbial communities in response to fracking from North America - Little Laurel Run_MetaG_LLRF_2013 (version 2) | ecosystem: Environmental > Aquatic > Freshwater >...
CATCGTCATCATCATATACACATCAGAATTACCATTTGGAGAGAACAGTGAAAAATACGCCACAATTAGCCCTTGACGCTCACACCCAGCCGAGTCTTTTGTTATTCTCAAAACTGCGGGGTTGTGCCTGGGCGGGTCCGTTCTGGGTATGATCAGATCAGAGAGAGCTCTAAGCATTTCTGATCAATCTCCTGCCTCTTAACCTCAAAGATCTTTGACATATTTGGATGGAAAGCTTGGCGGTGGAGAGGATGCGTTCTGATCGATTGAAGGCATAGAAAGAAACTCACCGTGTTCAGCCCCTTTCCTTTCCTGATCCCTCAGAGCAAATTGCGTGCGCGTAATATCTCTCTGCGTTACCCTCGAATGTCTAAACATTTCAGTTAATGAAGACTTATGATTAACGGTTCTCTGATGGCTAGTATCAATAATTGCTCAAGTTCACTTGGGAGTTGGGTCATCCTAAATTCTCACTTCCCATAATGGTCATACCCTGTACCCTGTCACTAAAAGATGAGCTTCCTTTGAGGAACGGTAGCGGAAGCATTCTTGAAGAGCCTTATCCCAGCGTTGAGTTGAGCTCCTGCCTATATTAGCATCATTTCCAAGGGGGTCAGGAAAGGAAAGCCTTATCTTGGAGTTGAATCATTCAACAGGAACCCATCTTCTGATTTATATTCAGCTCAGGTAGGCATGCATACAAGTTAAAATTAATTTTCACCGGATAAGAGGCGAGTCATGATACGGCCTACTCGAGAAGATGTCTAGAAATAGATGAATGCTATCCGGTCTTGGTGGTTGTTGAAAAATGGATATCCACATCCTCTCCCTTTCTGTCTGTGTACCTTTGAAAGGTGAAACGAACTGAAAATCAACAAACGGGAATCAATAAGGGATAAATAAATACTGGCTCCTAATTGTTGCCCGGATCCTTAGCAAGGAGCTTCATCCTCCAAAGATCCAGGAGGAGGAAAAGGTGAGACATGGAGTCAAGCCCCAAACTATTCCTAAAGTGTGAGGAGGCAGGTAGAAGGCGAGGTTTTGCCCATTGTCAATTCCAGGTCTCAATTGTCATGGCCTATTCTGAGGAGGTTTGTTAGGAGGAATTGTTCAATTTAGAAAAGAAATTCGTTGGAGTCAGTTCACGGGAGTTGTGGGGCAGGCGGACGCGGAGGCCCTTAGTTCTTCCCATGGTATCACCATCACCTGACGGGGGGAAGATTATACTTTGACCACTGATTTGTACTCCTTATCAGGCACAAACAATGGGCTGCCTTTTCTCGGGCGAGTCCCTACAAAAATTTGGCAGCTGCTCACACACAGAAGTGGTCTGACAACGGTGACACTGTTAATTTTTCTGAAGGCCTCCTCCATGTTTTCCAGATCCGGGTGGCAGTGACAGAGCATCGGGGTTAGTTAGGCTTTCAGAGATGCTCAACAATGCCATTGAACAAGGGAGAAGCCTCCTTTGACCTTTTCACTCGGCGGACTGCTCCCGCAATTAAAGGCTGTCAGAGACTTTGTTCCCCGCTCCTCCTGCCATTGACCAAAGCAGAAGCTACGTTTTGACACTGCAAAAATGTCTGCCTGTCATAAAAAAAAATTTGACGACTTACTCTCTCCTTTATGTTTTCTCGTCGTAATTACAAGTTGTTGTTAGGGCTTGGGTTTTTTTGTCAGAAAAAGTTGAGTCTTTTGACTTGTCTTGAGAAGACGTGGATTTTGATTTTCCGGATATTTCACTTTACAAATGAAAAATGATGTTTGGGCAACGCTTCACGCCTACAAGTTTAGTCCATTAAATCCTACCCAGTGCCTCTAATATTAACTTTTATATGGAATTAGTAGAATGTGACTGATTTTCTTTTTGAGATCAATCGCTTTTTGTAAAAAGAATTACTTTGATTGCCTCTTCTTTCATTCCTAAGAATCAAAAGGCATTAGAAACCGACAAGATGGTTGTAAGTACTACTAATACTCTCCCTGTAGTTTTTAGCAATATAACAATGGGTTGTGAACGACTCATTCCTCGTACTTCTGAGAACCAGAACTATCTCCTGGTGATGACAATTCTATTTAAAGGGAATGACTCTCCCAGCATAACTCTTTTATTTGACAGGCTTTGATTCAAGGTTTCTTTTTATGTCAGACAGAGAAGAGGCTTTGAATAGATTTGGTTCTTAATGACAGGAGGAGGAGGAAGGAAGAGGAGGAAGTCGTTGCTCCATTTTCCATCATCCAAGTGTCCAAACCTTCATTTTACCTCAGATCTAGTCCACGATAAATGGTCCAAAGCAGGAGAGGAAAGAATTAAACGGAAACGGAGATACTATTTCAGAATCTGCTCCATTCAGGCCCGGGAGGATGAGGAATGATATTACCGTAATCCGCATCCCCCAAGAAGGAGGATGAGGGAGGGCCACTTGGAGTGCCTCCCTTTTCTCCAGGTTCGGATTTCCCAATAGAAAGTTCAGCGTATTCCTTCCACAAGGTTAGGTTATTCATCTTTTATTCCAGCGTGGAAGAATTCATAAAGAACCGGAAGTCCAATGTGGGCTACTCCACTCTCGCTTCATTTCTTAATTCCAGCAGGTTCGCAGTGAGAGACGAACCATTTGGCTGGCCTTGGGTTATTCAAATTATGAACACCGTTTCCCTTGGCTCACTTTGGCTATGACAGTTTCCCATGTGCATATGCGGAAGTTGAGCAACAAAGAAATAAGGCTCCTTTCGGACTTTTTCCGAATATGACACCTTCTGGCTCCTCCAAGACATTTTTGTGGCTTTCTTTAGTTTTTCTCGTTTTTCTTAAAAAGATTTCGTGAAACCAAAAGTGGAGAGGGTTGAAATTATCCCATTCCTGTCACCTGCATCCCCCATTCCAAGTTTTCCCATCCCCATTTTCCTTAACTAAGAAGATTATTATCCATTTAGATTTATCGTAAATTCGGAGACCGTTGTGCTTGTGAGTATGATCTATGCTTCAGGTCCCAGCAGGAGCTGAGCCTCAAAGAACTCCATTGTTCGTCTCACTTATTCTCACCCCGACACATTATTTTCAATTTTCTTTGCTTCTAGGTGTGAATTTATGCTGGTCGTAATATTACGGAACTCAATTACGCCTAACTTTTTTTTTGTATTTCCAGTAGGAAAAGTGAGCACTGTACAAAATAGCTTTTGTTCTTAAAATTAAAAATTTCATTATTTCTTTTTTCTTTTTTTTAAAAATTATTAACTTTCGCGTTTGAAGTGGAAAGCATAATTCTGTGCGTGATCGCGGTGCCTGAGAAAAGCTGCGTATCCACCAAAAAGTCAGGAAATGATTTTCTTACTGGCAAGAGGTAAACCTCAACAAGGATATTCCTTTACAATGAAAGTTAACAAAAATAAACTCAAACTTACATATTACCAAGTTACGGGAAAAGTTAAGGAGTCGATAAAATAACAATGACATGGAGAGAAGACTGCTGTGTTTTTGTATTCGGAAAAGGTCTAGATGAGACTTCTCTAAATCATTCTCCGCATGCCATACCATTTCTGAAAAAAAAAGTCAGGATCGAGACCCGCATCCACAGTTTTCTCCGTTTCCATGATGTTGCGCACTTTAGGAGACTTTGGAAAAATACTGGCGAGGGAAGGGGGCACTTCGGATGGTGTCAGGGATCTTGCTGTGAAAAAGGGAAAAAAGTCCATCTCCCTCAACTTGATCTTTTCCCCATTTCCTAGATAACTTAACAAACCTTATTCAGAGAATTTACGAGAAAGGAGAGAATTAGTTGGCACTACGGGACGTCAGAATGACTTCGAGGCAAACACAGGCAAGGACAATTAGAACACTTGGAGTGCTGCTCACTGGAGTCCTCCTCAACAAAAGGGCCAATGGAAGGAAACAATTCCGGCTACCCAGCACGGGCTTCATTTTGATTAAGAGTCTAATTTTAGTGCATACTGGGCTCCTTCCTGGAGCCCATTTAAATACCAATCCTCAGAAAAAGGCACGCCTTGGCTTTCTGAGAATGGCAATTGTCTTTAAGCCCTACAGGTAGGACACATGGGGTACCTTAGCTGATGCATTCTGTAAAACAATCCCTAACGGCTACTCACTCACTCATTCCACGCTCAGAAATCAACGTGCAAATTATTTAAAAAAAAAATGATTCCTTTAACTACTTTCACTCCAATCCTGCTGGAATCAACAGGTGTGCGTGTAGGATTATTGGACTCAAGAGACTACCATTAAAAACTGCTTACTACAAAATCAACCTTGACATTTATAGAGGAGTTAGGAAAGGCCAAGCCTCGACGCCACTAAAATCTCATGTCCGCTTTCAATGGGGATTAGCCGGAATTCAAGGAACACCTTCCTAATGATCCTGCACGGAGCAGCGTCACTAAATCACACTATCGGTTGATTGGCTTTGGGAGGATGCTTTCCTGCATGGACCCTTTGGCATTAGGGAATGCACTTTCCTCTTTTGTTCTCCTCAAGATAAGCTCTTTAAATATTCATTTGACACGTGTAGCCGTAGATCCATCCTCCAAAGAATGAAAATCAACGAAGATCCCTTTTCTATTCAGGAAGTTAGTGTGCATGTTCGAATTGGATTTGAAGAATGACTTGTGAAAAATCACGCGGACTGGAGCTACGTTACAAAGCGTCTTTAACACAAAAAATAGGCTTAAACGCTGCCCCAACGAAGGAAAAACGCAGATGGATGCTGATTTCGATTTATCAGAAATCATCATTTCATGAGCCTAATAACAAACGCTACTCCCTGTACCAATAAGGATAATTCAATCTTACCATCACGAAGTCCCACATGCTAAGATGCTAAATAGGATCTATCCAACACTAATTTTTTTTCCTATTCCCGGCATTATCCTTTATGGTAATCCATTGTTCCAAAAAGAGGCAGAGGATTGGGCGAAGCTGATGATGCGGTTTCCTGATAGAGACCATACTCATCTAATTTAATTATTTTTTATTACTCATCTCTGCGATTGACAATATATTTTTCCTTTGTTTGTCAGAATCTACTCCAACGCACTTCCGAATACTTGTTCAGAAGCACACATGGACAAACCCACTTCCGTCAAATCTCAATCCTTCTTCCGAGCGACTGGGCAACTCCAAACTGTACTGGGACTGGGCACAGCGATAAGGAAATTTCGGCTGCCACGTTCGAGACGCCTAATTTGGCGGACATTCAACTAACCCCCGACCATCCCGTTTATAGCGACAAACCATGGACCCTGCAATACGGACCCTGCGGAGTTCCTGGGAAACGGATTTCAGTCCCCCTTTCCTTTGTTGGTGAATCCAGTGAGGATCTTGGTGTCCGAGGTGAGTTTTTTTTTTAATTTTATAACCAATTCCGGTTCTTAAATCCCATCGATGATTATCATCTTAATGAAAATGAGAAACCACATTTCTCATTTAATTAACTAAACTCGTCAACTGGAACAATTCTGTTGGGAGAGTCCATTTACGAGTTGGATGGAGAATGAAATGACAGGAGAATTAATTGAGTTCGTTTTCGTTTTTAAGCTCGATTGTTGCTCCGTGAATGGATTAAGTCACGGTATGGCGTGTTTGATGAGAGCGGATTTGCACATGATGAGAAGTATCCAGCGGAACATACGCAAACTGGAAGTGGAGAAAGCATGAAAGTCGTCGCAACGGCATGCCACCTCAACAGGTGAGCATAACATGCAATTCATCATTCAAAATAATTCTTCTTCTCCCCCATATTCCCGTCTGGAAAACCAAACCATGTCATTTCTATTGATTGTTCCCAATTATAATTTTCAGATCTTGTACCAATTCCAGTCAATGTGATTCCGAAAAACACACGCAAAAGTTATCCCTCATGTCACTTCCACTTGACGGAGAGGTAAACCTATTTTTTAATTTAATTCCCTTTGAGGAAGAATTGAAATGCCCCAAGGAGAAACCTTATCCGCAGTTAGTAATTCATAATCGGAAACTTTTTTCTTCTTCTCATTTTAATTCGGCGTGAGAATTCTCATTTCCATTTTTCAACGTATTCTGCCTAAATATGATTCCACCAACGAATTTGATATTGACGGATTAGGTTTTACTTGGACAAGCGGATCGTTTTCAACTGGTTTCCTTCATTTTTGCTTCACAGGGAGTTGAACTCTGCAATGAAAAGACTCACATTCGAACAACCCCGACGAAACATAATTTCTTGTGTGACGGACAATCCATGTGGGAAGTCATGCAGGAACACGCCGATTTTACAAACCTGTTCGTAACTTATTTTCACCAATTACTTTTAAATTATTAAAACTATAAGACAAAAAAAAGATAACCGACGATTCCATTTTTACCCGCAGGAAAACAAACCATCATGGCGACTCACGCTCTGCTCGGAAATCAGAAATCACTCATCCTCCAGCCATCCAATTTTCCTACACGACTGTGAAGTCTCACAGGATGATTTTCCTATTGGACAGAAGTAGAACGATGAATCAGAATGTAAGAAATGATACCGAATCAAATCGGAAATTATGACAAGTTGAAATCTTTTTGAAAAAAAGAAGAAGAATAAAACGAATCTTCCTTTCCCTTATAGAATCGCTGGGCTAATCTGAGACAGACCCTCTACAGATTCTTCCATTACATTCCAAGCGGTGTAGAACTTGGTGTAATTTCATACACGAACACTACAACAACCAGTCTCCCACTGTCAATTACAAGCACACATAATCGAGATCATCTCCACGGAAGAATTCCGCTGAAACCCCTCAAAGAGCCCACTACCTCGTGCATTTCTTGTGCCGTACGAGATGCTCTCAAGGTAAGGATCATCCCCTGAATGTATTTTTAGAACCTTCCTTTGACTAAATTATTTATGAAATGGAAAATATGCATTTACAGCTTATCAAATCCGACGGAGACACAGGGCCAACGACACTGGTTCTACTAAATAGTTCACCGGCAAATGATTTGATGAGAGAATTGATGAAAGTTAATGAGTTGTTGGAGTTGAAACCATTGAAACTCGTTTTGATTACTTACGCCGAGGATTTTGAGAACTTTACGCAACTTCCACCCTATGCTCAGCTTTACAGGATCCCGGAAACTCAGTTTCCTTCCAATCTGGAACAAAATGACGTCTTGAATGACGTTTTCCTTCAGACTGTGACCGAAGCGATTAGCACCCCGCTCTTCAAGGTGGGAAACATTTTATTAGAACTTTTCTCTTACCCATGAGGTCCACTCCTTTCATAATGTATTTTTTGTTCCTAAAGGTTCATCAAACTTTGAAGTGGCCAAACAAAGAATGGCAGTCACAGGGACAATTCATGATGGAAGAAAACCTGGGACGGAATACATGGGTGACGATTTCAACCGAGGAAATTGGCGATGTGGACGGGCTACAATTAATTAGCCCAAGTGGAAAGGAATTCGATCTTCCACTTCATGCCGAGGGACTCGTCTTCATCAAGATACCTGGCATTGCTGAGGTAAATAACATTGTCCCGCCTGTAGGAAACTAGCAGAACATTGTAAAAAACTTGCTAATGTAAACCAACTTTGGAATTTCAGGGTGGAATATGGAACTACATCATCAATTTCTATAGAAATCAAGCACCTCGCCCAATTAGCATTGATGTCATCACTGAATCCCGGAAGGCAGAGACCGTCTCTATTAAGTTCTGGACACATGCGTCTCGGGTCCCAACAGGCACAAACTCAAGCCAGATGGAAATTGTGCGGCTTTATGCTCAAGTTCTACAAGGCGAGCTTCCTGTGCTGAATGCCAATGTGACTGCCACGATTACAACCCCGGGGAAGATACATGATCCAAAATCCTTCAACGTCCGCCTATCGGATACTGGCAGTGGAGGTAACTTTTGTAACTTTTTTGCGTCTACGCTCGGTTTTCTTTTCCAAGCGGTTTCTGCAAATGTTTAACTGGGACGCAAATCATAATTTGATATTTTGGGTTGCAATAGATCCAGATATCACTTGGGGCGATGGGATTTATTCAGCTTACTTTACGCAATTGGGCTCAAATCCAGGATTCTTCACTGTCTCCGCATATGTTGATGACAACCGAGGCCAAGCAGTGGTTCCCATCCACACTAACATCACCCGCGGTCATTTGGGTAATTAGTTAAACTTCGTCATTTTTAAACCATGTCGCATATCCCAGCTTTCAAAATAGCAATTTTTCATTCATTCTTCTTAGGAGAAGGAACCTGTTGCGGAAGTAGCGTCCCACACATTTCAACCACGCCAACCGGAGCGTTCGTGCGAAAGGTTGTCAGTCCCTCATTCCAAATAACTAATGGGATTGGGTTTGGGGAAGATCCGTATCCACCAACTCGTATCACTGATCTCCGAGTAGAACGAACCCTGGATTCTACTTCTGAATTGAAATTGAGTTGGACATCCCCAGGCGGAGATTTTGACAAGGGAAAAGGTACGATAGATCCCCGAATCCATGAATCACAAATCTGTGGCAAAGAAATATCCCAGATGAAATACTGATGTAGTCATATAAAATTTAATTCTTTAGCATCCCGGTATGAAATCCGTTGTTACACATCCCGAGAGGCCCTCACAAACGACAACTTTGCAACTCAAGGCATCTTGGTTCACAACTCCCTGACGCCAGCCCCAGAGGAATATGGGATCCGGCAGAGCTGCACCGTTGGCGTCCCATGGGCAAACGAAGTTTTCTACTATGGAATTGTTTCGATTGACAACGCCCTTAACCGTGGAAAGGTTTCCAATTTAGTTTCCGTCCTCATAAAGGAACTCCCTACCTCAACGGTCAACATAATTGATGCATGGGAGGACGACGCTTTGGTTTACAATCTCACTTCCTATCGATCTCTATCCCATCAGACCGAGCACACCATGTTTCATGCTGGAGCCACTTGGTTTCGTGGCCTAAGTGAAATCGAGCTCTACATCATCATTGGCGGAACAGGAACATTCCTCATTCTTGTATCCACTTGCGTCCTAATCCTAGTTTGCATTAAGAAAAGCAAGCATAAGGGAACCGAAAGTGGACCTCCGGCCTACCAAAATATTTACTTGGAAAATGGGAAGGCAGAACATGGTAGCAAGTTGAATGAAGGGATCAAATGCTGCTGGGAAAATGAAGTAGACTCTCCACAACCTTGTCATCAGAAGCAGAATGAACTCCGGCCTGCCTACTTTAGCGACAATTCTTCCTATATTCCAGCATCTGCTCTATGCTCTCCCTCCGCTCACGACGAAGGGAATTCAATATATCGAGACCTCTACGTTTCCACCAACCAGCAGCTCCCCCTCAGTCATCCCGATTCCAGCTCTGTCAATTCCAATCACTCGAAGCCTTCCGAATCCGGAAGTACAATCCCCTGCAACCCAACCCACGGCTTCAACCATTTTCACAATGCCGAGGGGAAATCATTGAATCAGTCCAGGACGCCGTCGGATGACGAGGACGGTGGCTTCAGATCTCATCTCAATTGTACTCCTGATTCCAAGGGAGGATACTACGAGTACGAGTATGATAGTCCTTCCGTTGGAAATGGTTCTAACTCTGGCGGTTATCCCTCCACAGGCAACCACAGTAATAATTATAATAAAAGGAAAACAAGGCACATCTCCTTCGTGTAGCTCCATTAACTATACGTTGAGTTCCTTTCCATGATGATCTCTTGTCATTAATAAGGGTCTTCCACGCGGCATTGGGCGACACCTCTCAATCAATCAAATTTAGATTTCCAACTGTTATGTTCTAAACTTATTATCCTAAAGTAGTAAAATCACAACGTTTACCAATTTAGCATAATGTAACCATTTCTTCATCTATTGCTCAACAAGGAGAGGACTCCGAATATTTACGTGTAATATATAATTTATTAACCTGTAACTAATTTGATGAACCGTGTTCACTACTGACTACCTCTAGCTAATGTTAAAAATTGACCGTACAAAAGCTTTAACGTAGGGAGTTTACTTTGTACAGATGCAAGAGTTTAGTTTTATTGAAAATCCTTTTTAACTACCAGTTTCATCTGTCTTTCTAATAAAATTTTGCATTACTCGTTCAAATAAATGGAATAAAAACGTTATTGATCTTTTAGTTCTTCATAAACTATAATTTTTAGCAATTTTTTGGTAACGTTATATCCATGAAGAGGCAATGAGAGATTACCTGAAAACATTTTGTAACAATTTTGGCGGCTACAGAAATGCGTTGGAATAATTTCTTTAATTTTTAAGCCTCATCATCAATCAACCAAGCAAACGTTAAATGTCAAGTCAAATTTAATTCATCTGACATTCATTAAACGAATAGTTAACCAAATTATGTCTGAGCCAGCTGCGAGTCCAGAAACTACCAGGAAGTCGCAACCCCAGCCAACTGCTGATCGTATTCTGGGTAAAATAAAGCTATTATACAATTAATAATAAATTAGCCAGGGATTAGTCGATTGTACATGTACATGGCAGGAGACCACCACCACCATCACCGTGTACCTGTTTATACAGTTGAGACCTGAACTCTGTGAATTCTGTATTTAGGTGGCATGTTTCTGGTGGGTGTGGCGGGGGTCTCCATGTTATTTGGATTCGGAAGGTCTTTCGCCGCAGCAAAGAAGCGTGAGAAAATAGTTGACCATTCCCTTATGAACAGAATGGAGGGGAACTCCTTGGCACTTCGTGCTCTCGGTTGGGGAACTGTGGCTGCTGTGACTGGCGTTGGGATCATCTGCTATGGAATTTGGACGGCAATGGGAGTCTCTAATGTATGTGTACGGAACATTTGCACCGTCTTTCAGGAATGCTGGAACCATAAATCTAACGAATCCATATCATTTTTAGATGGAAGAGTTTCGTCAGAAGGCTGGACAAATACTCCCGGAAATTCCGAAAAAGGAAAACCCAGGAGCGAGGACTGAGTTTAAAAATTTGACAGAACTATTCCAGTATGTTATTGATGAGGACAATCGTGCAAAGCAAAGTACCAACTCCAGTCTAGAAAAGCCTAATAAACCTAATAAACAAGATTCCTGAGACTGATAATGTACTTCTTCTTCAACGTTAAACATCTTCGCTTATACTTCATTCAACGTCTTACACAAAAGTTTGAATTAAACTGTAAGGGAAATTGAGTTTGGTTAAATCTGGGTAAAACTAAATTCAGAATTATCTCAAAGTAAGCTGTTTATTTAAACAAGGATGGGATGATAAGTGTAGCCTACCATATACTCCTATTAATTTAAATGAATTAAATATAAAGTGGGAGGTCAGCGGGCAGATACGCTAAATGTCGACTGATTGGGTTAGCAAGGGTGGGAAGGTCCAGCTTCTACCAACGCTGCACGCGGCAGAACATATTTTGAGTTTTCGGGGAAGTTCGCCTTGACATAATTAACAATAACATTGTACATCTCCTCACGCTTGCTCTCCACTTCGGAAGTAAGGAACCAATCCTTAGTTTTCATTAGTTGTGGAGTCGTGAAGTTGGTGATAGGTGTACTGAAGAATTTCTCTGTATATTGCAGGACGTAGAGTCCGCAGTCAAAACCGTTCGGCTGCATGGGAACTCCAGGCTGCATTCCCGGCATCGCAGCACTATCAAAGATTCGGATTTCTGGGGCTTTGCGAGTCTGAAATACAATACATGAATAACATTAAAACCAATACATGAGCTCAAGTCAAATCCTGTGACAAATGACAACGAATGTCATCGAATTTACTTACATTATGTTCAATTTGGAGGTATTCTCTGAGAGTAGCGTAAAGTTTGCAACGATTTTCGGATCCAAGAGAGTCAAAGACTACAATGCATGGTCGCACGTTTGGCAAGGTGGGTTTGGGTACTGGAGTTGTAAGGGCGGGTTCCGGGTTGGATTGATTTCCTACATCCTCATTCTCCATGGGTTCACCTTGAAATAAATTAAGTTTCTTTATTGAGAGATCTCACTATTTAATTGTAATTGTAAGCGTAATTTAAGCTTTACCTTGCCCGTCTTCATCAGGATCTCCAAGCGCCTCGTCCCGGTCAGGCTCTTCGTTTTCATCTAAAAGTTAAAATAAATAAATAAAATAATCCTATTACAGTTTAAGAAAATCATCTCGCCCTTACCTAATTCTGGTAACTTTATAATATTTTTCTTGCTATGTTTCTTGGCCTTGAGTCCATCAGGTTTCCCCAATGGCACTAAGCCGGGGAAGCAGATCACAGCGAGGAACCAATGAGCGCTGCAGCGTAAATAGACAAAGTACACATTATTATTGAAACTTTGTAGTTCTTTATCTAATCGTTGCCAATCAAATTACCTTTCATTAATGGGAATAAATAAGAAGTCCTTCTTGAAGATATCAACTTTCTTGGTCCAGCCTTTGACACGGAGATGTCTCTTTTCAGCCTGAGTAATTGATGCGTCAAACTCCCACTTATGGACCGACTTTCGTTTGGACTTTGGTTTTGTGGTCAATCTTTTGTAGAAGAAGGTGTTGAAGAAGTGGGCCCTTGCCTTATTTTCTGGACTCAGCTGCTCCAGGATATGACGCATCCAGAAGTCCATCACTTGGTCATTGAGATACTGCTCATCACCCAAGCAGTTGATATCCGTGTTACTGATGGTGATGGAAGTGTCCATGTAGACTTCCGAGGGGATGACTGGGTAATGAAAAAGTCTGAAACACAAAAACAGCCCAGCCTTTCTTAATATTCTTGAAGTCACGTGTTATGGACAAATGAAAATGAGGCGTGGATTCTTACTTTCTAGGTTCCAAAGGACCTTGGATGGGCGGCAGCGGAGGCTTAGAAGCAGGTAATTCTGATAGTGGTTTTGACAAAGTGACGGTAGTCGAATTTGGCCCATCCCATACCACTCTGACAAGAGAACTGGTTCCACTGGTAGCAAGAATGGATTTATGTTTCTCATCTTCGGCGACGAGCACACTCTCGTACAGGCGCTTCACAACGGCAGCCTTATTTTTGTCGTGATCAGAGAACATCAAAATAAACTCCTGTTGGGATTCATCTAAATTATTGAATAAAATTATTTTTTAGTAAGAAACTTGAGTCTTTGTAGCCTTTCTATTCCAATGCACACTCAATGCTATGACATAGACGTCAAACTTATTTACCTCCTTCAATAGGGCAGAAGTAACAATCACCATTCGGTTCCAAGTCCATGTCCAGCGTTTTCCGTACCCAAGATGCAAACTTAGGGCCGGTTTGGATTTTTAAATAAGAGTCGTGTGAATCAAAGTGTCCGTACAAATTCAAAATCTGATGTCTCGGTAATCCAATTCGCTTGGTTTCGCCTTTCAATTTAAAAGCAAACTTGTTATTATGTCTCGCATGCAATAATGGCGCTTTAAAACTTGACTTACCTGACTTATACCCGGGCAGTTCGAAGTACATCCCTATTTCTCCGATTGTTGCGAACATTGGACGTTTACCTGATGACACCATATACGTGCCAATACGAATGTAGCTGCATGTCACCATCACGAACATTGCAGGCTCACCGCTCCCGCTCGTGTTTTCGGAGAGGACTTTGATCACTAAAAGTTACATCCAACAATATTTTCATTGTAAATTAAGCTGCGGGCGTTTTCGTTTGGTTCAGCTCGAAAATACATTCCAATATTGATAAGTACCTTCTTCCGGAGTTATCTTGTCGCTGGGTGAATCCTTCCCATTTTGTGGGGTGGAAAATAGAGTGAATAGCTGGTAATCCATTGCAGCGTTTGAGGAAGGTGTCTTAGGAGCAATTTCCTCTTGAGAATCTTCGTTATCGTCAGACGAGAGTTCAACAACTTCCTCTTTCGTTTCGTTCTCCTTTCCGACTTTCTGAATAGAAAAGGTAAAGAGGAGAAGAACATTAGGGCATGACACGCAATGAATTAAAAGATTATTAGATGGTTGTAGACAAACCCTTCTAGATAACACCGCCGGAAGGGGAGTAGTAGAGCTTGGTGTAATTCGCCCAATTGTTATTGGTTTCTTGCATCTGTCACAGGTCGCCAAGTTTTCAGTCTGGACACCGCAGTTACCACACAAGACAACTCGCGCTTCTCCAAATGCAGAAGTCTGGCTAGGTGTAGGTGGGGTTCGAATGACAGACGGCCGAGGAGAATGTGTGGCGGATTGGACACTAGATGGGCGAGGAAGGCTTTGTATTGGGAATGCGATTGGTCGAAGGCTAACGGCCGCAGTATGTTGCGGTCGAAATCCTTCCAAAGTCAAACCCGGTTGGTGATGGGCAAGGTCGGGTATGTACGGAACGCCTGAAGCGTTAGTGCTTGAGACACGGTATGAATGTTTCGCACCGCGGAGGGCAGATAACAGATGTTCGTTGTCTAGATGGCCGGCTCCCCTCTGTTAGACACAAATCAGCATTAAGAACAACACAAGAGAAATTGTATGACCGCGAGGAAACAACATTCGCTTCGAATGTTAAAAGAATACCTTCAGTTCGCCGCGGTTCTGTTTAGATGCAGTTACCCGTTTACTGTCGGGACTGCTTGACGCCTCCAAAAGCACGCTGGTGGGACAAAACCACGGATTCAGAGCGTTGAGGTTAAGTAGGACTTGAAGGTTTGATGAGTCTGTAGTTTTGCGTTGCAAGTGCACCCTCGAGAATGTTAGCTCCTTTTCTCCTGAAATGAAATTCGGAAATTGAAGCGAATCTAAACGTACAGAAAGAACGTGAATAAATCCAGATTACGTTTACCGTTTGGTATAAAAATGTATTTCGGGTCAAAATTATCAAGCTTCAGCGTTGCATGTGTCAAAATGATAGATTTGGAAGGAATTTGC
>Ga0194135_10001290_pt1 | contig 14811 bp, 18 predicted proteins | sample LitLau_LLRF_2013_FD_134024 | JGI IMG/M metagenome (GOLD analysis project Ga0194135, IMG submission 134024) | Freshwater sediment microbial communities in response to fracking from North America - Little Laurel Run_MetaG_LLRF_2013 (version 2) | ecosystem: Environmental > Aquatic > Freshwater >...
AATAATATATATTTTTATTGTACATATATTGCAACGTATATTATACGGTTAATGAAATTTTTGCGGACCCTGGCCTGGCCGTGGGGAAATTATCATTTCCAAATAAATAACGCAAGGTAGCTTTTGATAAAATAAAACGAGGATAAGGGCTGCCAAAGGGAGGTTTTATTTTTTGTGACTGGGACAGTCTTCTCCAGATCCCCCTCTGCATTAACGATGCGATTTGATCAGATCACGCAATTAAGATGAATGCTGCATGATGCTTGTCGAATTTCCATTTGGGTCAGGGTCACTTGTGGTCGAATCATGTTCCAATTTGAGATTGAGATGCTCCTCACACAGGGAATCCTGTTTTTGCATTGTGCAGCTGGGCTTACCGTCAGCCGAGATCTAAATGAAATCATTTTAAGTGCATTTAGTGATGTCACTATACGTAGACCTACACAGCGAATCCTTTAAATACTGCTAACGCCCGTGGGCCCGTTTAATAACAAAGCAACAAAAATCTACGACTAACTCACACCCCGACCCCACACAACGAGTCTAGGCTACAGAGATCTACTACCGCTGCTGAATATCGCAGAAGATGCTATGGTATATGGAGTCCCATATTCTTCCCATTTCAATTAATTTCACCATTCTGTTTCCTTTATGAAATTAAACTTTGCAATTAAAAGTTGAAAGTGAACAGTTATTTGAAATTCTCAGAAAATTCAATACACCGTCTAGCCAAGGTCGCTGTAACACTCATATGCATTCATAGCCTCATTTCAGTCAGAAGGAGGAGTTCCGAACTTTTTCACCACCTTTTACCCGTACCGAGGGGATCTATTCACCATTCAAACAGTACTTCCTGTTCTTAAGCATATTCTTATTGTTAATTAAATTTTGCCAGAGACTAAAGATTCTACTATATAGTAAACTACAAATACGAATTCAAATTACTTTAAGAGCTCAATGTTTTACCAGATAAGGGAAGCCGAGTCGAGGATATTACAGCACTGAAACTATCCCTAAACTATTCTGAAATCCATTACTTTTTACTTTCTAAAGACAACCATTACTTGGACTGTAAAATTTCCTGGAACTTACAATCCTTCACTTTCCTCACAACATCATGTGCCATTAAGGTGAAGTTCCTGACCTGAATTCCATGGGTTTTGAAGGACAGGGGAAGAATGCATTTGTCAATTATTCTTATTATTAGTATTATACTTATTATTATGAATGAATCAAGATTGGACGGAATAAATGTAAAAGCCATCCCCAGAATTTTGAATTCAAGAAGCAATCAAGGTTTCACTTTCATTGCACAAGATAATTTAAGGTTATATTCAAATTTCACGGTAACTTACGGTATTCTTTCCTGGTGTGTTTTGGGCGACGTTAAGATGAACTTTCAAATTACACATTTCCTGCAGCCTTTTGATTCCATTCTGGCGACAACCTGCGTACATATGCTCCCAGGCATCCAGCAACTGGTTGTAATACCTTGGAGCCTCGAAAAACTGAAAATACTCATAAGAGTTCGTAGAAGGGAAGATTCGCTTGAACCCGTCACATTGGCTCAACTCATCTTCGGATTGAATGAGGTAGCGTAAATCATCTGGGGTTAAGCTGTCCAACACTGCCGATAAATACTAGAAAACCAAAGATCAAAATAATCATAATTCAGTAATAACAGATTCCAAACAAAAAATAGAAAACATAAGGATACAAAAAAACATTTTACCTTCTCTCTTCGTAGAAAATTCTTTTTTATTAGATGCTGTTTCATTTTCTCATCTGTAGACAGTATGCTTGCGTACAATCGTTTGTCAAAGACCGGCGTTTCCAGTTTCACATTTGGATTCATGCCAGAAACGAACTTTTTCTGTATCACCAAGGAAGGACAAGGATTAGTTAAAGCCACATACGATCCGGAACAAATTGAAGATAAGGAGGAGTTACTTTGAGTGAACTGGACATGAGATCTGGAAAATGGTATCCAGCAATATTGAACACTTCTCGGATGAGTGGTCCCTTGACGGCAAGATCCAAAGGGGAACTGGAATGGAGGGAGGGGCTAATGTTGACTTCTAATAACCAAGGCTTCAATTTCTCATCCAATATCACATCCAGCCCAAACAGCTCATATCCGTTGTATCGACTTGCGAGATTGAAGGCGGAAGCTGTGATTGGATCCTCAGCGCAAATGAGCGTTTTGATCGCAATGTCCGCTATCGACTTCCAGAGCTTGTCAACGTTGTGCCCATCTTTCTTCAAGTAGCGCCACAAAGACTTAAGTGTCCTGGAAACATTGGTACAGAATTTCTTGATCTGATCAGCTGAATATATAGTTGATGGGGAAATTAGACATTAGAGATCACAACTCACCATTTATGGCCCTCCATTGAGTCGGCGTCTTCATTCTTAGTGTAAAGATCACAATGCTTGTTAATTGAGTAATTAGTCAAGTGCATGAAGCGGTCAGATACACGCTTAGCGTCCTGGGAGTACTTCACTGGTGCAAATCTGACAAGCCCATCCCGATAAATGTAAATCCTACAAAACAAAGGATAAAAAGACGCTTTCATTAGCTGCAGCAGTGAGATTGCGACTCGCGAAACCAAATGAACCCCGGATGAAAGAAATTCCAATCACTTTACCTTAGTGGATGAAACGAAGTTACGAGCACGTACAAGCGAATCTGGAAGGCAGAAAAACGCATTAGTTTAAGCATCACGGACCCAATGACGAAATGAGAATGAACACAAAGAAGACCTTACGTCGAATTTTCTAGAGTTGATGAGAAAAGGTTTCACAATATACTTTTGAGCAATTGTTGGCCTCTTCTTCGGTACCTGTCCCCATTTGTTTATTACACGAATCCCATCACCTCTCGCACCAGCAGGCTGCGGAATAAATTACATAAGAAACATTGTATCATCAGGTCAATTTAATTATCCTGGTTATACTATTCTATACATACACTTTTTGTAAACTTACCGGTTTAATTATCCATGGCCTTCCTCTGACGGAAGAGTCCCAAGCCATTTTGAAAGATTTCATTTCTTGAGGTAGAATATAGGATTTTGGTAAAAATCCGAATTCCGCTTGGCCAAACTTGGAATTGTATCGCTGATAATTTCGCCATAGCTTGTCTTTTCGTCCAACTTGGAATGTGGCAGGTAGATGATTGAGCTTCTGGTAATCTTTTAACGATGTGCGGAACATGACCGCCTTCAAATGCTTTCCCCATTGCCCTGTCCACTCAACCGTCTTCTTTAGTGTACGGAACCCTATGAAAAAGATGGCGAAGTCAAGTTTAATCCGTAACTGCCGAATTTAAGAGAACTTATCACAGTAGTATGCGTATGCGTCTTACCGCTGCTTATGACAGTCTTTTTGACGACAGTAGGAGTAATGGTGGAGAGCCTCCATTTCATCAGTTTCTTAATTTCTGGCGGCAAGCACTCGCATTTCTCATTATGCTGACAGAAGTTAATATATGGTGGAACATATGGAAACTGGGAAGGGCGAACGCCTGAAAGAATTCGACCAGAAAGTGGTAGGGACTGACAGACAATAGATTCCGAAGTATCAGTTTCTGCTGAGCTTTCAACTTCCTTCTCGTCGCTTTCACTTGTTGTAGTAATAATCTCATCAGTTTCCTCATCCTCTCCAACGGAGCTGCTGCTATCTTCTTCTTCTTCATGTTGGCCACGTGCATCCCCTGATTCCACACAACATAAAGTTGAGCACGAGATAAACTTTAAAATTAAAAGAGCAAATGCTGCTCTTACCTGAACCACCATTTTTAATTTGATCATTGAACCGAGCCTTGTGAGAACGGGAACGGGATTTTCGAGTAGCAGCAAAACTTTTCCTTACTCCAATTGGAATTGTAAATGTAAGCGGTTTTATCAAAGGTGTTGGCCTCCTCATAGAAAGTCTATGCGGCACTGCTGGTACAACTGATGCAGACCGATCCCCTTTCTCACTGATCACTCCATTGTCCTCCCTGAAGTCAAACATTCATTAAGATCCCATAGAACAAAACTCGAAGAGAATTCAAGAGATTGGCAACCTTTGTCCTTCCCCGAAATCACCGAACTCTTGATTATTGGAAAACTTATAAAGAAAACCAAAATACAAAATAACTTAAAAGACTCACATAAGTTCTGGTGAGTCTACTACATTGGAGCGTATTCCTCTCACGGCTTTGGATGACACTGTAGCAGGACTTGGGTTTCCAGAATAGACAGAATCCACTACGTCTTCACGGGGGGTGCCAAGATTGACAGCGTTTTCTTTCCTGTACTCTTCATTAATGTTCAGAGCCTCCGTCTTCTTGGTGATGTGCTGATTCTCAGTCAGCATGTCCACGCAACCCAGAGGTCTTCTTGGGGGAGACGTATCTCGGGATCGCTTATTGAATGTCCGCATACTGTCGTCTTCGCACTCGGGCTCGGATGTATTAAGGTTGCTACTATTTTCGTTATTGTATTGTCGCTTCGTTGGACCTATAGCCTGTCGAGTCCAGCCCATTGTTTCATTGGCGATGCTGTGAAGATAGGAGTTGGAGTTGGATGAAGACGGATGGCAGACGGATGTTGAACCTCGGAAACAGAGTTTTGGAATGGCGCTTCATTCAGCTGCAATTCGATGGCGCTGCCATTGGATGGATTGGACAGATGAATCGTGCCTCGTCTTTATTCCGGACGAAAGACCGATTATTCCATACGGGTTTGAGTTGAACGATTAGTTTTCGGTACTTGGTTTGGTATCATCTGATTACCATTTGCCATTAGCATCGACGGAGGCAAGAGCAAGACACCCTTGGCATTCCGCAGAAACTATCAAAAAATCAAAATCGTTGAAAAATTATCAATGCTAAGTTTTGTTAGACAAGCGCTACTCGGTTTGAAACGAAACAAGTTATAAAAACTGAAAATGGTGATTCGAAGGATAAGCTCTCTAATTAGTTAGGAGGCCCAACTCTCCCCCTCTCTAATCCCAGAAAGACAAGGTAAGGTAGGTTCATCAAACTAGGTGGTGACTATGGTTAAAGTAGTGAATTTACTAGAAACCCAATTTGATTTTATCTTACCTTAACTTTTTAAGTTGAATCTATGCAGCCATAGCAGAAAATTAAGGCGAATTAAATGAATCCAACTTTCCAACTGCGGATTCCGGATGAATTTAACTATCGCTTTCAATCAATCCCACAGTCCAACAACTCCCTTCACCCTTTCGTATCCCTCCCGCGCAGGAGCACGTTGCCCCCTAAGCCTATTTCTCAGTGTTGCCAAGAACTATTCAGAATGGGTTAAAAAATAATTGTGTGCCAGTACCAGTAGTGGTGGTTCAAAATATACCAATTATCTCATCCCTTAGTACATGCACGTCGTCTTAACATGATTTTATGCCTTAATCTGTATTATCTACTCTCCACTCTTCGTACAATTAAGGTAGTTCAGAGTAAAGATGTAAATTGCTTATCTAACAGTGAATACTAGTGAGTATTATCAGAATTATTCGGGTGTAATTAGAATAATGTAGCATGATGGACATTAAAATTAAAATCTGTTGGTTTGCGTTCCGAAAATAATCTATTCGGGAAATGACGAAGTGGCAACAAGGATAGTCAGTGGAGTGAGAAAGTGAAAGTACACTTTCTCTGCCTCGTTTTTTCAAACCACTTTTACTTTTCACTTATGAAAGCGAAACTTTCATAGTGAAAGGGAAACTTTCACTAATCCAGACGTCGATAAAGTCAGCTCATGCTCATTATAATATTCACTGATCTCAATTCACTATAAGTCTGTTGTTTGTTCAACTTTTTCTTCGATAGTTACTTGTTTATGTTATTTGTTTCCCTTTATTCCTTCTAATCACCGATTGACGGCTCCACGATGTCTGACTCTGACAAGGCATACGATGAATACAACTACGAACAGGATAAATACTTGCACTATGGTAGCGGAAAGGGTCGCTCAAAGAAAGAATGTAAGGAAGGCATTGCCATTCAGTAGTTTTTCAAGGGGTTGGGTATTGGTAATGGGTATTGTCGGTATCGAATCTGATGGACGCTTTTCAGGTATTAGGAAAACATCTCTTTTAGTCAGTCAGTCAGGCTGTGCAGCACAAACCGTGTCGAGACAGGCAGCGGGACTGGGACTCTCCTAACCTTGGATTGACCTTCGTCCTACCTCCTACCCTACCCGGCCAGTCATTTACCGGTGCAATTTTTTGTGAAGTTATAGAAATGCTCAATCGGTGATGATAATGAATCTTTCCTCATTTTATTTAGCATCGGAGCATACGAACCACTTCAATCCTGGTGGACATGAGCGGAAAATTGTGACAAAACTCATCAACACTGAACTGAATAAAAAATCACGACCTTCACCACCAAAAGAAAGAATTCGACGAGAAGAGGCGAAAGAAGAAGAAAGTCGTGACTAATATTTTTTTTATCATCCTTAGGGAGACAGATACTTCAGATTACATGCACGCACATGTCAGAGCAGAAGGAAATTAATTCCGTGCGTATCAGCATCTCGGGAAGGTTCTGAGTGAGCGAGAGTTGCTTTATTAGAATACTCCCGATTCATCTTATTTTCCCGGAAGAATGTATTGAATATTTGCCAATTGTTTGTAAATATTATTGAGATCTTAATATTACATAGTCACTGACGACTGACATATACACGGATGATCAACTCAAATCGATTCGAAGTTCATTTGATGTATTGGATATCTCTACTAGTAATCTGGGATGCAAATATTGACTCATGTTGATGTTGTTTATTTAAGAAGCGGATACTGAACGAATTGGCTTATTAAAAGAAGGTATTCGACAGTCTAGCAGTTGGGTTTGACTCCATCCTTGCCATTACATCTAGTCTCGGTAAAGTGAACCGGTCAGGCAGACTTTTAGTCCCTTCCCCGAATTTGATTTGACATAATAATTTTTGGCACACGAGTTGAAATGGTATCAAACGCTAAATAGACTATTTCTCAGACACAGGTTACAAATATTTCAGGAACACCCAACCCACGAATTTGAATAGGAAATCAGTAAAACGGTTCAAGTCTAGCCTTTCAGGATTTAGGATTCTGTAACTGGAGGAATAATTCAAGATAAATGTAAACCTTATTCAAATGAAATGAAATCTTTAATCCAAATAAATTACTCCTCGGCTGGCCTTGTAATTAGAACACATCTTTACAGTTCGGTGATGCCGAATCAGTGCAACGGCAGGAACGTCCCCTACGAATATTTGGGAGACAGATCAATTCATCCTGGCAGGAGCCCGGACCACAAGGACTGTATGCTAAAAACGTGTAATGATATCAATGGTCAAATTTAAATTTATACAAGTCCTATGATCTGATCTCAACGTGCCGAATAACTCGCAGGCATAAATACCTTGTGGGCAAGTTTTGGGGACTAGGACGATTCCATAAAGTTTTCCTGGCCCTCCCAAGGAAACTTCAATACTCTGACCCAATACTCCGTTCCTCCTGGAAGCACTCTCGATACTCTTCCTACAAGTTGCAATCCAAATTCAACATGGACTAATTATGATAGAATTGCAAGTATTTTCTTTAAAAGTTCATCGGCGCTCTTACGTCTCCCAATCGCTCCAGTAGAATGTATCTGAGCCCAATGCCAATCCAAATGGATATTTAACATTAGCTATGAATGTTCGCCTACCTCTACCGTCAATCCCAACGCATTCTAGATAAAAGTCAAAACAATTTAAATTCTCATCATTTCTTGTCATAATTCATATTTAATTTTTTCTTAAATCAAAAATCTACCAATTTTGTGAGTCCCAGCATCCGCAAAACAAAGTTGATCTGTCACGACGTCGATTATGAGAGAATTTGGCAGAGCTAAACCTTCTCCAACCAAAACTTGTCTCCCGAGGCCATCCATTCCCGAAAATTCAATTTTAGGGTAATCCCTATTCCAGTCACTCCAAAATAGTCGCCTGTAAAATAATACGCGGATCTCATTTTAAATAAAACATTTCCACCTTCCCAGCGTATCTCCAGTTCAAATTTTCGAATATACGTTAATTAAAATGAGTGTTGGAAACGAGGAAAATTTAGGACAGTGGATCCTATCACAGAATTTTTAATAACAATTTAAGCATGCGAGCACATTTTATACCTACCCTCGTTGTGGGTAAACCGTAATCCCCCTTGGGTTCACCAAATCTGTTGAAATGAGCGTCTTCCTCTTCCGTGTCTGAAGATTTGCCACTTCTATTGTGTCTTTTGATGAATCCGTCCAGTAGATGTTCTTAGAGGCCCAGTCAACACTCAAACCCTCTGGAGATCCAATATCTGTTTTCTCATCAAATTGGAGTTGTCAAATTATGAATACCTTAATGAACTTTTGAGTCTACAGTATTAATTACTTTGCGTAAGAAATGACGTCTTGGAAGTTCCATTGAAAAAAGAAGACTTTATCGTTCTGCCTCCTACGTCACTCCAGTAGACCATTCCTTCCGGACAGTCAATGTCAATCCCAACTGAAGTCTGGACCGGGTCTACGGTAGTTGGTTGGGACTTTTCTCCATTCAATGATACTTTGACAATGGACATTCCTTTAGTGACCAACAGGAATTGATTGGCTCGAACCCCAGACGCATGACAATCAAACCCGTCCCCATTGAAACCCTATGAATGAGCCATTCACTGACGTATATTAGACAGGCACATTAACTTGGAAATTAATTTACCGCTTTGCAATGACATCTCCATTCCCGAGTCTCCTGATTCGGCACGCATTCCGCATTAATGTCGCACACTGTTTGATCCTGGTAGCACGGAATCGATGATCGACAGCGGGTCCCATCACCCTCGAATCCCTGTCAAAAAAGTTTATTCAAAATCAGATTCCGAAAACAATCAAAAGTGCCATCTTGAACTCACCTGTCTGCAATGACACCGGAAAGCCTTTGCGACAGTGTCATAGGTACACTCGGCGTTCCTTGCACAATTATTGAGCACGTTGCACCCTGTCATATCTTCTTGGCATCTGAAGCCATCGCCCAAATACCCAGGCTTACACTCGCATTCAAATTTAGAAAGACGAGACTCCCAAACGCAGCGTCCATTGACATCGCAATTATCCAATACGTCACATCCCGTGTGTGGCCCTGGTTGGCACTCATTTCCTTGTTTCAGAAAACCTTCTCGACATTCGCATCTGTAGCGAAGCTCCGTTCGATTGTAACTGCATTCCCCATACTGTCCACACTCGGCATGACTTCTGCAAAGGTCTTAAGCAAAAAATATTTAATTAAACCAGTCCATCCTCCATGTTATTTTCTGTAGGCGGGTTCCGAACCTTGTGGAAGACATTGGCTTCCGTCACCATCATATCCTGGATTACAAACGCAACGATGTCCTTGAGGTTGCGCTACACATCCAGCGTTGATGTCACAAACAGAAGGATCCACTTCGCATGACCTCGCTAATAAAATCAATAAAATCATGAACTTAATTTGAGCTTTGCTTAATTATAAGAATGACCAATCAAAATGACTTACGATTTTCAGAAGTTTGCGGCAGGCATTGATGACGAATATCATAAAAGTAAAACCCTTGTGGACAAGAGCATTGATCTCCAAAGGTACAATCCGGCGTTGGATTTGGTTGTGTATTATCTTCTAAAATTAGAATTTTTTTGAATAACATTTGTTAAGTCCAGTTTGAAAGAATGTAATCTAATCCCAACGGAACGCTCAGCGAGCATATGCATTATGCTAACTACGTTTTCAAGCGTAAAATCCAAAAAATATCGAACAACGCGTTCACTCCATGTAATTATTCATCCATAGTTAAATGATAATTTTTTCGTGTTTAGCATTTTCCATAACCCATGTGCCTTATTACTTACGATTTAATCTTGAATCCCGGCAGCTGAATCCGGTTCCGACGAATGGGAAGCGACAGACACAACGGTAAGATTGGGAATTTGGATCTGGTACGCAGTCTGCGTATATGTCGCACACTTCCAATTCTCGACAGTCCGACGCGTCAGATTCTTTTATGCAAGAGGGAACCCAGTGACTTCAATGCGGCAGTATTTAATTTTCGGTTTTGCTTACCACTATTATCCCGAGAGGGTCTGCAGCTGGTGCCATTTCCATAATAACCCTGTCCGCATGCGCAGGTGTAGCTGTTAATGGGTGGGCTGAAAATGCACTCCGCATTCCTGTCACAATTTCTACAAACGTCCGTACCATCTACAGAAATGAGGGATTAGACGTCACGTGATCGTAAAATTAGGTAGAATTTATTGATTCAGGACATACCGGGCCGACGATCATCTTCTCCGTTGTCTGGCACGCAGAAGAGGCCATCCCCGTAATACCCACTGTCGCATCTACACTCAGGTTCACCGGGTCTGACTTCGCTGCAGTAAGCATTCCCGCCGCATTGGACGTCGGCACACGTGAGTACCTCTACGTTAGTTAGAGGGATGTTGAAATTTAAAAATTCATTTGGAAATCAATTAATACAAGTCGAAATCGTACTGGCACAGGTAAATCCATCCCCCGCATAAGTCTCTCGACAGCGACACTCGTAGGAGCCCTCCGTATTGATGCAGTGTGCTGTCACATCACACTCCGACGTTTGTGTCCGGCATTCATCTATATCAATACACTGAGGTCCTTTACTGTCGTCTTCTCCATATTCCTCCTCATAGCTGGAAATGACAAAAAGAGAAATCTACATGCAATATTTCTAAATCTCAACTGAATAATGTTAAAACAATTTGTGCGAATCCTACTTAACTTACCCTAAATTACAGATGCATCTAAAAGACTCCCCATCCGCAACGCATGAGCTGAAAGGACCACACTTGTCTTTGTTCTCCTTGCATGGATCCTCTCCTGCAGATTTTTTTTGAAATTAGAAAGTCCCATTTTAACTAGTTAAGTATAAATTATCTCATGTTGATCACCATCAGGGGGAGAAGTTGTGCTGGAAATTGCGTATCGAACAATTTCTTGACTTGCGTCGTAGGCAATATAACTTTTCCCCACCATCATTTTTGTTGTTTGAAGTTCGGGTGGAAGAGGAGAGGACCATGGGCATTCTTCATATGCCACTGTCTGTTCAATGCTGAAAGGGTTGTCCATGGACGTTCCTACGATGCGATAGTTGTGGTTGGATTTTGATCGAATTATTCCAGGAGACACTCTTGTCATCAGTACCTCGAAATCATTCACTTCAATTTTCATTCCGACGGGTACCACTGCCGTAGTTCCATGAAGGCGCGTGTCCACTTTCATTTGATTAAAAACGTCCAGCCCTGTATAGGCCTGATTAATCGTCACTTTGTGCCCAGTTTGAAGGAAGGAGACCTCTGCTGTATAATTGAAAAATCCACCTGGGTAACAAATCAAAATGGTTTCTTGACACTTTTTTCCTTTTCATTTTTCAGTCAAGTCGATATACCGCTTTACCAGTCAGTTGAAACCCGTTAAGTGCTCCTTTTGTCGTGAGACTGAATAACCAACCAAAAATCGTTCCAATGACAGACAGTGACTGCAAATCGTAGCCCATGCGATCTGCAATTTTGGCAACTGCGGTATACGCTCTGCCGTCCGCAGGGACCACATACGAGTACAAATCCGCATCCTCGATTGCGATGCCGTTGAGGACGCCTTTTACTTTTCCAACCGCACGCTCTGGGATGTCTGAAATGAATTGCAATTTGCAAAACATAAATCAGAATCAAGTGAGCCTTAATAGAAACAACTCTTCATTTACCGTTTTCTAGACACGTTTTTCCATTCCCGTAAAATCCCAGACGACACTTGCAGCAAAATCCAGGTTTGTAGTCAATGCATTCGGCTCTGCTGTGGCAGGTTGTCGCACCACCGGAAGCACAAGTGGTACTTGAATCAGAACGTCCTGATGAGAGAAAAATGGTGTATTGTGGTGAACTATTTTTATGTGATGTCATTTTAATATAATTTATATTTGCAAACTGATCTCACCCGGGGCAGTATTTGTGTCCGGTGCTCCAGGAAGCTCACTCACCCGTCCAATTCTAAAAGCCCAGAAGCCGTCTGTGTCCACGTTTGACCTCCTATTTGCACAAGAAGAGTTATCACAATCAAACCACCTCTGCTTACTTGAAAAATGAATCATAGTATGCCAAAAATGGAAAGTTCCATAAATATTAAGAATTATAGTGTATCGGACCTAACCTAACCGTTTAACTCACAACGTTTTCATGTAAATGTCCAATAAAATTACAATCCGATTTTCTATTTAATTAAACTTGTAAATTATGAAAATCAATCAATCACTTCACCGTCAAAATCTGTTCGTCGTAAATACAAGTTTGCTTACTTCTCTAACTGTCCTCATTGGTGGATTACTTACTTGCGCAGATTGGAAACTTGATCAGTTCCTGATCCCTCGAGGGAGAAATGTGGTCCGCTTCTAGAAATAAACCCCGCCTGTGCCATTGCATCTGGCATGCTTGGATTTTTGCCGGTCCCTTGAATCCACTCAATTTTGTCATAAATGAATACGACGTACGATTCTTCTCCATCATTGATGACAAGCAATTGAAAAGTGTTCCCCTGAATTGGGAAGAGAGTCATCAAATCAAGTTTTCCTTTAATGATTTTAAAGGTTTTCTTTCTATGAATCACGTTAAAAGGCCAAAAGTTTACTTAAGAGTTCTGCTTTAATGCAAGATGTAAAGTCTGTTTTAAACAAAATAAACTAAATTCTGACTAATAGTCTGTCTGATCTGCTTATGCAGACGAGTATTTCTGATTTTACAGCTTAAAATTTGCTTTGAAAATAATCTGCATTTTAATTAAGTTTCTTTTGGTTAATTCAGTTCTCACGATCTAAAACCAGCGTGTAAAAAGTCAAATAAATAAGATAGATTTCTAGCAGGAATGGTTTTTAGTGTTTGACCTTTCTATTTAACCTTGGTTGGAATTATTTTTAAAGCTAATTCGTGACATGCCTTATCGCTTTTTCGGTCGTAAGATCCAACTTCCGCCCATGTGACTACGAAAAGACTCCTTGGACTGAAGTTGGCTGCATTTGAAAAATGTTTTACTAAAAACGTTTTTGCTCGTTCCAAAAGTTCTTCCGAGTTTGTCTCCCTAAAAAGAAAGCTCTTTTATATGACCTTTTCAGATCCGTTTTTTTTTCTGTTTCAGTTTGTACCTGTAAAACACTGTGCCGACAATCCTTGTATCAACGTCAGAGTAGAGCGGTGCAATGGACGGATAGTCCAGTGGGAATTGAATATTGACAAATGTTGGGATTTCCGCAAGAAAAGACACCAGGCCATTTTGATTTACCTGGAAGAACAAGTTTGCGCAAGGCCAGTTAAGAAATTAACAAAGCTGTGGAGTCAAAAATCGTCAGGTCACAACTTTCAAAACGCTCATTAAATTGTTCTCTGCTTTATGAGTAATATTTACTATTAGCCAACGCCGCATCTTGAACGGTTATGAAATCAAAACAAGGAAAACTGGAATTATGTTATGTCGACGCGTCGTATGTACAATTCTCCAGTGCGAAAGGACCGTTTAAAATTGTTTAAAATTGTCTGATTCTTGAATTATGCACTAGAATAAAATAGAATAGAATCGAACAGAAAATCGAACAAATGATGCACTTACATAAAGTGATGAGTGTTTTTGTCCATAAAAGACAACAGGAACCACAAGTTTAATTTCCTGAGAAGAAATGTCATCAATATCCCTTGAAAGCGCTTGATCTCCTTCATCCAAGCCAAAAGGATACAAAATTGATTCTGAATTGGAACTTTCAATAACTGAAAACATGATTATCAAAAACAAAGGGAAATGAATCCCCTTAAAACCGTCCGTCATTGTTGGACCCTGAAATGTCTTTTATTACTCCTCCAGTCGCAACCTTTTCAGCTTCTTTTCTCCGCTTCGCCTTCTTCTCAATGACTAAGGAGAAAATAAAAAGTACAGTACAAACATTCTTGGCTCCAGGTCAAAGATTATTTTTGGGAAGCGGAGGAGGTATCAGAGGATCAGATACGATTCTCCTTTCCTACAAACAGTTTTGGGTAGTAATTATATCATATCTGAAACTTTGGAGGGCTCTTCTAATCCAGACAACGCTCCCCGCATCTTTCAAGAATATTTCGTAGACCTCTCAGCTCAGAATATCACTTTCATTATTATTGTTGCATACTGAAGAGAGAGAGAGGAATGCGATCGGACTGTCCATCTGTCCGTAATGTGCCTTTTACTTTCTAAAGGTTTGATTTTGATTCAGGGTCATTCGAACCTGCATTGATGTTTGACCTAGTCATGGGCTTCTCCCTGACTCAAATATCCAGGAACTGAATTTGGTATAAGACTAAGCTCCTGAAAAACACCAATTGGCGAATATGTGTTTCCTTCGTTTTAAATGATTTTAACAAGACAATCAGTATTTTTTAAATTACGACTGCACTTTTCTGCCCTTCTCGAAACCCTGGAGATCGAGGGGTCAAAGTTAAATTGGTGAAGTTATCCTGAAGCCCCTTCTCATAAACACTCATAGGATACAAGCTTTACACCGCCCCACTAATAAATCATCTTTATTTGTTTTCTTTATCTGAGGAAAGGAGATGAGTACATTTTTCGAAACTAAAAGAAATATACAGAGGTAGAGACAGCGCAGTCGCGATTCAATTTCCAATATGAGCATATGAATTCCATTCTAACCATTTTGTTCATCCTCTTCCGTGTATATGCGAAGGATTGAGCAAATTGGCTGCAGCACAACAGAATATAA
>Ga0194135_10001291_pt1 | contig 14779 bp, 8 predicted proteins | sample LitLau_LLRF_2013_FD_134024 | JGI IMG/M metagenome (GOLD analysis project Ga0194135, IMG submission 134024) | Freshwater sediment microbial communities in response to fracking from North America - Little Laurel Run_MetaG_LLRF_2013 (version 2) | ecosystem: Environmental > Aquatic > Freshwater >...
AACAGGACATCCTGCAAATTTTCACTTGTAGCTCCAGCCGCTTGGGATCCCATATTAGAGGCAGGGACAGCAGGCAGCGTGACAGGCGTGATTTTCCAGTAGTAACTTCGGATGTTTGAGCTTCCAAATTAGAAGCAGGCACAACGGGGAGCGTAGCTGGCGGGGAGACTTCATTAGTAGTTCCAGTCTTATCTGTTGGCTGGACAGTCTGTGATTTTCCTGTAGTAACTTCAGATTTTTGCGATTCCAAATTAAAAGCAGGCTCAGCGGGGAACGTAGCTGACGGGGAGACTTCATCAGTTGTTCCAATTTGAGCTGTTATTTGGGCATCATGTGATTTTTCAGTGGTAATTTCAGATGTTTGCGATTCCAATATAGAAGCAGGCTCAGCGGGGAGGGTAGCTGACGGGGAGACTTCATTGGTAGTTCCAGTTTGATCTGCTGTTTGGGCATCCTGTGACTTTTCAGCAGTAACTTCTGATGTTTGGGATTTCAAATTAGAAGCAGGCTCAGCAGGTAGTGAAGAAATTAGGTTGACGTTGCTTGTAGTTCCAACTTTATCTATTTGCTGAGCCGTCTCGGAATTGTCACTAGTAACTGCAGAATGTAAAGATGGCAGACTAGTAGCCGGCTGAGTTGTGGGGGTGGTTGGTGAGGTTGCTCACAGAGCTTGAGATTTATCAGTAGCGCATGGTTCTTATGGACCTGGGTTGGGTAACAAGACTTGGTTAGGAACTGTAGTCGTATTGGTAAGAAGAGCATTTTCCTGTATGTCTTTAGTGATATAACAGGTTTGGATTCCCCACCATTAGCTTTTAAATTTATTGGGAATTTTCCAAGTTTTGAATGCTCACCGATACTGGAATTTTGGTTTCCTGAGGATGGAACAGTCGCACTTCGTTGTATGTCCCCACTTTCGTCTGAATTATGTTGTTCTGTATACGAGAAATCGTCGGTCTCTATTAGCAAAAATATACTATCCAATCATTATTATATTCTAACCAATGAGTCTGGTTCCTTGCGATAATCTTGCGATTGTGAGTGTTTGATTATTTAATTTTGAGTCATACGGTCCTAGTCTTACTAGTCTTACTTTGAGTCTGTATGAAGTATTGAATCGTTTCCATTAATTATTGATTGAGAGTTCGTTCAGTTTGGTGTCGAAATTGAGTTTTGAACGCTGACGCTTGATAAGGAAGGGTCACCACCGACAACACCCGCAAATCCTACAAAAACAAAAATCCTGCAGTTTGAATTTTTTTTTTTCATCTAAAACCTAATAAATCTACATTGGGGATCATGGGGAGACGTAATAAGAATAAGGTTGAATGAGTCTGACAAGAGTTAGGTTCTCATCCGAATCTGAACCCACCGTCCTCACACTTGCAGAATCTTAACAGTAACAAATAAATAATGAAACTTTGCGGCTTTGTGAAACTTTGTGGAATCGGCTCCTCCGCGTCTTTTCGTTCACGTCTTGGGTGATCCCTACCACTATCATTTTCATCAATTCCAGAACTCCGTGTGGAACATTGCGTTTCCGCTGTTTCCGGGTCTCCATCTCCAACTGATTTTGAAGCCTCAGTTGGGGCAGCCGGCGTCTCTTGCACCGCTTAAACTACTTCCTGATTTGTGGGAAAACTCTTGCGGCAGATGGAACACTTTGGATATCGTTGGATCTCCGAATGCATATTTTCCAGATGGAGCTTCAAACAAACCTTTGTTTCCCAATGAACACTCCGGTGGAGTGTTGACAAGGGAAGGCTCTTCGTTCTAATATTTGATGAGCCAAAACCACGTGATTCTGGAGCGCTAGACTATCTTTGAAACGGCGCGGTCAATCCGGTTGAGTTTACACTCAAAGGGTTAATCAAATAAGCCAAAAAGTAGGGAGATGAAGAGTCCAGGAGCCAATGGTCATTTGTGTATATTTAAAAATTGTGCTATCCCCGTCCTCACCAAACCACTTTAAAATGCGCGGAGGGCTGCATTTTCTCTCAAAAACCGGCATTAAAATTCGCTTTAAAATGACGTTTCAGCCATTGTGAGCATGCGCGTGATTGAAATATATGGAGAAACCGGGTCTAGGACTAATCGTCGACGGACAACTCGCCAATCGGAAACTCGGCAAAATACTCGCCATATTGACAACTCGCCATTGTTAAAACTCGTCACAATTCAACTCGCCATTTTCAAAACTTGTCACGGTAGCACTCGCCTTTTTTAAAAACCCTCTTCGGAATGAGAAAAAATCTTTTCTACTGTTCAGTAACTGCGCTAGCCACGGGTTATTTCTCTTGCTACGCAGCAGAATGCGTTGAATTTTGTTTGACGTTTTCAAGCGTTCACCTTTAGGTAGTAGTAGGCAGAGATCGGTACTTAAAACCCTGAATCAGATGAGGAAACTGATTGGGTTCCATTTTTTTTTCGAAAACAATTTTCAACTAGACATTTAAATTAAACAAATGAAATATGAAGTTGAATTAAAAATTGCTATACTCATATACAATTTTTGATTCTTAGATGGAAATTACTTGCGCATCTGGTGTAGTGACGCTGAACGCTTAATTTACTAAGGATTCAGACTCCCCAAATAATCGTTCGGAATAATTTATTTAACATATAGCTCGTGGGCATAGCTGCCGCATTAGATTATAATTTCACGTAATTTTAAAAAAGTACAGGAGGTTTGACGTCTGGAGAATTCAGAATGAATGTTGGAATGGCGGAATGGAAATTTTATCAGTTTTGGGAAAAACTCAACGTGGAAAACCGAAATTTGAATTTAAACGACATTTTTATACCCTGAATAGAACATGGGAAGAGGGACAACAATTGAGATGTGTTCATAGGTTATGCAAGGGGAAGGCTAAGACCATCAACAACACGAACCCATTGGAAATTACCCAACATGCAAATACAGACATGCAGAATACATGCAAGCATGTTGGTATTCTGTATTAGAGTGAGTAACTAACCTTTGACATCGTGCCTAAACTTTATACCCAACTCTGGATTATTTATGGAGTGTTATTATTATTTGTTAGTTTTTTAAGTGTCAAATAAATAATCAATGATTGGCGAGTTCTACCGTGACGAGTTTTAAAATTGGCGAGTTGAACTGTGACGAGTTTTAAAAATGGCGAGTTTTTTTGGCGAGTTTCCGATTGGCGAGTTCTCCGTCGACGATTAGTCCGATTCCCGGAGAAACCATCCTTATTTATCACCTGGTTCAATTTGTTTCAATTTTCAATTTTTTATTTCCGAAAGTACCTTTTTACACATTCCGTGTCAGGTTGTTACACTTTCGCCAAGTTTAGGAATTATTGACAAGAACAAATAATATAAATATGTACCTGTTACGAATAAAACATGTCACAAAACTGAATTATGTAAACTTATAGTGTATGGTAGCCACATATTTAATCTAAGCAATATATAAAAGTTTAACAAAGTTATAATTACATCAGAAGAATAGTCGCCTGATTATTAAAATAGTGCAGTTAAATATTTGATACTCGAAACAAAGAAATTTTGAATGATTTGTTATGAGTTAAGCTTTTATTCTCAAATGACAAGGCGCTGTAGACAAATTCGAACAAGTTTTGGGGTCCTCAGCTGAGGCCTTGCCTCTGTGCACCGCCTGCTTTCTTGGTGTCTGCCCAAGTGATTACGAGACCCAAAAAGAGCGACTCCGCATTTATCACAGTTCCAACATTTTTCACCCGCATGAATTTTGAAGTGTGCTGTCATGTCCCTCTTTTGTAAGAACTTGGTCCCGCACACGGCACAATAGAAATTTCCAGCATGAATTCGACTATGAGCCCTTAGATCCTTTTGTCTCGGGAAACTTTTTCCACAAAGGCTGCATTTGAATTTTCGCTCCTCCACGTGCCTCACCATACGGTGTTCCCGAAAGGAATTTTGGTTTGCAAACGTTTTTCCACAAATGTTACATTCAAAAGGTTTCTCCAGGGTGTGTTCCTTACGCACGTGCAGTGTTAAAATGTCACTCCTAGAAAAGCGGCTGTCACAAAGAGTACACCCGAACGGCTTTTCTCCCGTGTGCGTCCTAGTGTGCACTTTAAGGGAGCGGGGTTTAAGAAATGCTTTATTGCAGATGTCGCATTTGTAGCGTTTACGTTCACTTTGATGGTTGGTCCGATGATGGGAGCGGAGTTGATTGGATTCCGTGAATGTTTTCTCACAGAGTTCACACTTAAATGGTTTCTCACCTGTGTGACAGCGGAGGTGAGTTGTCACGGCCTGCGCGTGTTTATACGTAGCAGGGCACATGGGACACTTGAAAGGACGCTCACTTGAGTGAGATCTTTGATGAGACTTGAGGTCTTTCCCAGTTACGAAAGAATGGTCACACAACCCACAAGCGAAAGGTTTCAAACCCTCATGCACTCTTAAATGAGCGCTGAGGTTTCCCTTCGTCGAGAACGCTCTGGAGCACATGTGGCAGCCATACGGTTTTAATCCAGTATGAGTTCTCTGGTGGATTGTTAAATTATAACTCGACTGTGCGGCGTAATTACAATGGTCACACTTGTACTTGCTCACTTTAGTGTGCGTAATGAGGTGGAGTTTAAGATATCTTGTTTGGATTCCACACTCTGGGCAAATTTGTACCGATTCTGAGGAGTGCGTTAGGAGATGTTTGGCCAGGGAAGAATTTCCACCAAAGGCTTTGGGGCATTGGGGGCACTTGCATGTTTTGGAACTGTGGCAATTTGTTTTGTGGTTTTTTAAGCGACGGTTGAGCTTAAATTCTTTAGGGCATAAGTTACACTTGAAGGGTCGAGCCTCGGAATGTGTAGCCAAGTGGGAATTTAAGTTTGCCTTGGTTTTGAACTTCCTGTCGCATTTAGGACAGGATCGATGACCCAACCCAGTGTGCCCTATCACGTGGGCTGCCAAGTCCTGCTTATTTTTGTAGTCATTGGAACAGTGAGGGCAGCGGAACGGTCGTTCTCCGGTGTGGCGAAACAAGTGTGAGCTTAATTTCGTTTCTTTATCGAACACTTTTGGACAAACAGTACAAGGAAATTCACAGTCCATTTTTAGAGAATGATTGAAATGCTTCTTTACTGGAATCAGTTGGCGACAAGTTCTAAGGGCTAAAAAATATTTTAATCATTAAAAATGGAACTTAAAGTTGGTTTAAATTAGTTTATTTCGCCCAAATTTTTAGTATTATATGTTTTAAATGTATCTGCCACTGCCCGCCTGCGCAATGTTTGTGTTTAAGCTACAGCAGTCGTGAAAACTGGATTATTAAATGTCCTTTTTTAGAAAAAAATTATTTAATTAAAAATTGAAAACATTACACCACTCCCAGCTTTGTGCTCTAATTAAACCCGGCATGTGAATTTGTGTAACTTGAACTCCATTATGACTATGACATAAAGGGTTGGGGTGAAGGAATTTATTTTCTGGATTTCAACGGATCTTTAGGAATCATAGCATTTGAAGTATTTTGAAACCAACTTTTAAAAAAATTGAAATTTTTCTTAGCTTTCAAAGTAAAATAGGAAAAGTGATTCCCTTATCAACGACAAAATTACCGCACACTGGCCTTAACACAACTCTTGTAGAAGTCATTTTCTGTTTCTGTGTAGATATGGGTATCGACTTTGACCTGTGACTCGATTTTGACACCGCATAAAAACTGCAATATAAAAAGTTTATCCACCTCACCAGTACGATCAATTTTTGTAGAGGTAATTTTGTCCCTTTATAAGAGGGAATCACTTTTCCTAGTTTACTTTGAAAGTGTTTCCAAACTTGGGAAATATTCAAAAATTTATTTATATTTTTAAAAGTTGGTCTCAAAAAACTATACAAATGGATTAATTCGTAAAGATCCTTTGGAATGCAGAAATTGTAAACTTATAGAAAATTTTAAGGGTCCTCTTTACTTTACTTTAGCTTTAGCTTTATTGCAAGGAAAGTTCCTCATTCTTCCCGGAAACGAAGGGTGACATGGGATTTTAAGAACCAAGCGGATTTTGATTCTAACAAGGGAACGAACTACCTCAACGTGCACACGTAAATCGCAATGAGCGTAACACATGTGATAGAAGCACACAATATAATACGTTTAGAGAGTATTAGCGGCTTAACTCAATTGTTGCCATAGCAAAAAATTTTTGAAATTTTATTTTTTTGACTATTAGGATTTTTCTTATGTGATTTTCTGGTTTAGAATTAATGGTTCCAAAGCTCCGTCCGAATTTTTACAAAAACACAATATTCTCCCACATGCATTTCTAATACCGAAACAATTCCTCAACTGTTAATTGCTACTGTACCGCGATAAGATTTGACATTGAATTAATTTGAATGCCGCAAAGGAAGATTCCATTTAGAACTAGTTTAATAAATTACATGAAATCCGTTGAATAATAAGTTTGACCTCTACAAACTTCAAAGTCGACTCTGCAACTTGAAACAATTAAATTGAGCACAATATCGCAAAGCAATACCTAAAGGCTGGGAATAATTACTTTCGTTAATCTCAAACAAGCGTCAAGATGCCAACTGCAAAAGCAAGTCAGTACTTATTACTCTTAATAGTAATTAATATTGTGGGTCTTTTGTAAAAAAAAAATTTTTTTAGATCTTTTCGACGGCGGACGGAAAAAATACGTATTTGACAAATATCCAGTTTATTTTAATTCACTTTAAAATTTGTTGACATATTTATGCACGTCGGAGATCATTGTTTAGATTCTGCCCAGAAAATCCCAAAAGAAAAATCCGAAGTCAAAAAACACCTTGACAACCTTGTTGCCATGGCAAAAGTTGAGTTAAGCCGCTAATACTCTCTTAACGCATAATAAGCTTCTATCAAATAAGTAACTTTTTTTGCGATCTGCGTGTGCACTTTGGAAGGTTCCCTTGTTCCCTCTTTAGAAACTCATATTTTTCGTTTTTAAATATCAAATTCTCAACACAGTTTTAATAAAGTATCTTTAGTTGAGCTCTGTTTGCATTGCATAATATATATTATGAAAACACAAAAAAATATTTACGTGACTTGTTATCTCCCAATTTTTGTTTTAGAAAACTAATATGATTTTACAGCGATTAAATCCAACTCGAAGTAGACGGTAGAAGGATGGATACAAGATAAGACTACATGGTCTACTCAACCTCACAATATAACAAATGAAAGTCGTCCCCGTCTTTTAGAAAAAGGATATTCGAAGGATCTAAAAATAAAAAAGGGGCTGAGCACCCCTCCAACTCTCACACCAAATGTTCTCAACCTTTTGCTACCCATTTGTACACCAACATCTTCAATTTTTTTTCAGGGACTGGTTGGCTTCTCATTTCATTCTTTTCTCTCCTTTCAAAACTTGTTCTAAACAAACCCAGTTGTTTAGCCATTATCATCCGATTTCTCAAAAGGAATATTTTAGTTCAATTAAAATATTTGAGGATTAGGATTAATTATTGATTAAAATGATCACTGCGGGGTTCTAAATGTTTGTGGCAACATGTATTTTCCATTTTACCCGGAGTTTTTTATGCATAATAGTTGTTGGGTTTCGTAACCAGATTCGAATAATACGTTTGCTTACCGTATTATTGAAAAGGGAAAAATACGGACGTATTTTTTGTCTTTTTCAACACGCGCTGACCAAATGATTATTGACGAGGCCGCGTGCATTATATTGAGAAAGGATGTTCACTGGGAAAAACAAAGGACAATAAATGGATGAATGCGTGGATCGAAGATGTGTGAGTCACTCGGGTGGATGGGACAAAGGTCGCATGTAATAGAAATAAAGCTAAGACTAGTTGCAAAAGGTCCTTTCTTCATTTCAATTCTACTAAAGCTTTTCCTAAATACCGCAAGTTCACAGGAACAATGCCATGCCAAAAAGATGCAATTTGAGGGAGGGATTCTCTCAAAAATTCAGCTTCAATTTGGGATCGTCCTCGGGTTTGAAAACTGTGTCGACTTCATCCTCATCCTCAGAAGTGGAAACTCCCTTGTAAGAGTCTGACCATCGTTCTCTCCTCTCTACAACAAAGACGAAAAGCATTAAAACATGAAAAGGTCAAAGCTCATGCAGGATATCTCATCTACATCCGCTGAGAGATTGACCGGACCCCGCCGGGGGCGGGACCTGGGTTTTAATTTCAAATAATTTATTTATTTTAACTCAAGTTCTTCCAAAATTCACAAAAATCCCCCACACAATTCCCAATTTTTACCAAAATTAACCCAAATTTCTGTGAATGAATGCGTGAATTTTGCCGCTACAAGTATTAATTTTGCTGTTGCTATACTATTCTCCCTTATTTTATTCCCACTATTCGGCATGTGAGTTAGTAGGTGCAGTCAAGGGAGGAGCCTGAAAAAAAGAGGCACAAAAAGTCTAAAAGTCTCAAAAACCTCCTCAAGAGAAAAACTTTCACATTGGAGTCTTATGGACCCAAATCTTACGATTAAAGAAGATCACGAGACGAAGTTCAAGGGCAGGTCATGAAACCCCACGTTAGACCTATTCTCAACTATTCATCATCAATCTTGTGTAAGGTAGTTTAGGTGTTGACCTTGTGTAAATCGGGACTTAACTGTACTGACATGGAGAGACACGTTAAATAAATCGACTTGAAATTGAAATTGAAAATTGAAAAGACTATTTAAGGGTGGCGAACCACTTTTGTTTGTATTGGATTATGGATTGTTTGGAATTTTTTTTCAAAATATTATCTGTGCTTCTTGTATGAGTTTTGCAGACAGAATTGATGTTATGTTGTATTAAAAAAAATTGTTGAAGCAACCTTTTGCCTTTCCAATGCCCACTCTCTCCGGCGTTCGTCTTAGAGAATGAGAGGCTAACTATCTAATCTCCTATTTGAGATTATTTTAAAACGCTATTGTCCAAAGTTCAAGTAAACAAAAAGTTTGTCTGCCATTGTTCCTTCACAATTCTGGCTTTATCTCACCTTTTCAACAGTTTCGGAGTCTTCACTCTTAATTTGGCTACTGAGATGGTAAGATACACGAAACTATTTTGAAAATGATTTACAATCTGATTCTAAATTTCAGTCTTTCGTGAGCGTGAAGCAAATGCGTGGTTATCATGGTAACCGCCTGGAATTGGGTGAAGAAGCGATCAGTGAGGACGAAGCATCAGGTCAAAATCCAGACGTGGCCAAATCCATTATCGGGAAATCCCATTCCCAGCGAATTGTCCAGAATATTCTGAAGCCCGGGCTTGGGAGCGACGTGGAATTTAAGTTCAGCCGAAGCAGTTCCGTCATCCGTGGAAACAAATTCATCTTGAGTGCCCATTCTATTTTCTTTGCTCAACTTTTCGCTCGGACGGATTACGATGTGGATTTTGTGGAAATCAATGACGCTTCCGCGGAAGAATTCGAGCTTTTCTTGGAGGTAACTCATTTCCAACCATTAAATAACACGAACTTAATCTCAATTGTTAAAAAATAGCATTTATACACGGGGGCAGGAGCGGAAAGTATAGGAGACGCGTTTCTCCTCCTAAAACTGGCGGCAAAGTACAAAGTTCCGGATATGGAAGCCCAGTGCACGGAATTTCTCAAGAACAACTTCACGGATGTGACTGCGATAGAAATTCTAGAGATGGAATCCGGAAATGATGACTTGAAACGAGACGCAGTTGATTATGTTTGCAGGTAATATTTTAAGTTAATTAAATTCAAATTCAAAGTTTAAATTAATTGTACTTGTTTTCAGACATGCGTATCGCATTCTCGGATCCTCAAAAATCCTGGAGCTCAGTTCTGAAAATTTCAAACGCCTCCTAGGATCTGACAATCTGGCTTCAATTTCTGAGCTCCAAGTCTACGACGCTGGCAGACGGTATGAATTATTTTCTATAGTCTCGGAATTGTAAAAGTGATGGTGAATATTTGGAGAATTCATTTTAGATGGGGCCAAGCCGAAATCCGACGACAGGGTATGCCAAGAACGGAGAAATATTTAAGGGCGGTTCTGGAAGACGTAGTTCCGCTCATTCGATTTCCACTGATGCAGAAAAATGAATTTTACGTCAAAGTCATCCACGACGAACTGCGGATTCTGACATCAGAGGAAAAAGAGGAAATGAGCTATTATTTTAAGGTGGCACAGCCAGACAGGTAAAACAACATGTTTTTAGTCGACTTTAACCAATCCATTTTCGTATAATTTAACTTTAATTAGGGACAAAATAAAACTCAGGATTTTTGAGACAAAGGCCAGGCGGAGTCCGGTGCTTTTAAAAGGCGCTCGAAAAGCATACCTTCTTGATCGCTTAAAACCTACTCCAGCGACATCTGCGACTTCCCACGCACTTCCGTCATCAAAAGAACCAATGAGGTTAGGCGAGAATAATTCGTTTCGTAAACTTGCCTATAAATTGCCATGCAACTTTTAGTTTCAGAATTACGCAGGGAGCCCCAATATGGGTGACAAGCATTGGCTTCTGCCTCCTTCAAACCCGTTCTGGGACTTATGAAATCAAGAACTGTGACACACAGGCGACTGTTGCTTCAAATCTGGACATACTCTTGGAAAGAGGAAGCCGCGGGACACAAATTATGTTTCGAAATGGATTGTTATTGACACCAGGCCTTTGGTATTCCATTTCTTTCAACCCAACAGGAAACTGTCTTTGTGCAAGCTTGGACCGACAATTTCAAAAATGGAAGAGACAGTTTTTCCAGTCAGCAGGCAATAGCGTGGTAGTTCCAATTCCGCCGACCCACGTCACCGTTCCGACCAATGATGGATTTGACATTGAATTTGAGTTCGATGGTTGTGGCTGCCCGGTCGAGCAATGCATCACCACAATTGGATTCCAACTTGGCTAAGAATTCGCAATGCAATTTATGCAGCTCATTTACCTTCTAACAATGTTTCCTACGAATCACATAAAATTGCGATTCTTTAAAAAGCCGCTACATTTCTATTTTACACTTGCTTTTAATGTGGCTGGATGATTCTGTTTTGCCAAATAATAAAACGTGGAATTAAATTTTGCGAGTTGGGATACCACTTTGCATTCATTTTTTTTTTGCATGCAGGTGCCGTGAAACTCGTCATTTACTTACAGCAATATTAATCAACTTTTGTCTGCTCTAAATCACTGACCAGTTTAGTTCATTCCTTGATAAAATATTGCAACAGAGACTCATGCGACTACGTATGCGATTTATCACAATCAACCTAAAGTCGCTTCTGTGAATGAAGTTGGAAGTTTTAGGAGTCTTTGATGAAAAGGAGCCTTACCGACTTAAATGTAAAGTTTTCCCGCTCGATCCTCAATGACCTTTAAATCCGTTATATCTTTATAATCCGCATTCCCATATTGACTACAGAGGATCACTTTCAGTGGCAACGTTGATTTATTTAAATTTAAATTTTACAACCGATTTACCTGAATAACAGAAAGATATAACGTCAATTCACCTCTCATTCTTTGTGTTTGTCACACTATCTATATATAATCGATATATTCACAAAATTTGTAAAACTTGCACGGATTCAATTAGGAGTGTGTCAAGTAACTCAAGGCTTTAGTACTTATGTAAATTAAATCTACAAACGCTACCCTCAGTACATTAAAGTTTCCTGGGGTAAAGCTCATTGTCAAAACATAGTTCAAGAAGTTTGGATCGGAAATGGAGGTAAAGAGGCAAAGCGAAGCACAACATGACGCAGGACAGAAAACGTGGTGGAGAAAATACAGGGGAATCGTTTTTGCTCTTTCAAGTTGCTTCTTTACTTCATTAAATCTGGTCGTGTGCAAGGAATTGGAGCATTATCATCCGGTCACAATCACTGCCTGGCAGCAAGTCGCCATCTTATGTCACGCCCTTCCCGTATTTGCATTCTTTCACTTTGTACGACGCCAGGACGCCTTCAAAATTTTCAGCTTAAAAAATTGGGGGGTGCTGGTTTTTCTTGTGGTCGTAAGTTCACGGGTTTCACCCTCACAGAATTCCATTAACTGAGTAAATTTCCTTGCCTTTGCAGCTGCGCGGTGTAGTCTCTGCTACTGCTCAGTTGCTCCGGATTTGGGGCTTGAAATACTTGAGTGTCGCAGACATGGTCATCATTTCATACTCCTCTTCCATTTTCGTCCTAATTTTTGCCTCCATTTGCCTCGGAGAAAAATGTGGGTATATTCCAACGGGCGTAGCTCTTCTAAGTTTATTTGGGATCGCCTTAATTGCTCGGCCTCCAATTTTAACTTTTCAGGCTAGCTTTGACACGGATAATTTGGTAAGACTTTGCTTTGTTTGTTTAAATTCAAATTAACATTTTGAATTTTTTTTTAGATCGGAGTAGGCCTTGCTTTTATTGCAATGCTGCTCTGCGCATGCTTGGCCATAATCTTGAGACGACTTCGGAAAATTCACTGGCTCCTTATTCTGCTCTCACTCGGAGTTTTCGGGTCATTGGAAACTGTGGGTGTGGCTTGGACTTTAGAAGTGTTGACCCTGCCCGTGGGGCTGAAAGACAGTTTGATGGTCTACGTGGCCCTCTCGATCACGACAGTTCCTTCCTACTTGTATCCGCTGGCGCTGAAATTTGAAGAGGCAGGTCGAGTTGCCCTCGTGGGGACCACAAGCGTCGTCTTCTCCTTTTTACTCCAGTTGGCATTTTTTGGCGTTCTACCGGACGCATTCAGTTTGGGCGGTGGGTTTCTCGTCATTTTTGGGGTCATTGTGGTAACACTGCGGAAATGGGTGGATGAACTGTCCCCAGATAATCCGAGGAAGACGAAATTTAGCTTTTTGCTCCTTTAAATGTAGATTATTCAATCAACTTTTTTTGTGGAAATAAGAAAATGCACTTTTCTCCACAAACTTCCCAAACCTATGAATTAAAAGTCGAAATGGTGAATTTTAGTTTTAATTACTAACTCCTGACTACATTCCGGCTTAAAATTAGTTTCTAGTTAAATTTTATTATAAGCAGGTTAAATCGTACAATTTTATTTTGGTAAGAAATTATCCCAATCTTAAGTGGAGATTGAAATTTACATTAACTTGAGCTATTTTCTAGAAATTTCAAACAAAGTAAACTAATGGCACGCTTCATGTTCAACAACATTTAAAGTAGCCGAGCAAGACAACAGATAACTGCAACTGATTTTGCACGTGGGGTTATACGGTCTGCCGTCTGATTTTATTGGTTATCCTGCGGTACTATTTCCATTTTGATAAACCCATACCGATTTTTAAGTTGGGATCCGAGCATATTCGCATAAATCTGCCCATCACTAAATTCCAACACGTATTTAACAAAGGCACCCACCGACTGCTCTTCAGGGAAAGCTTCCGTTAGTTTGGTTGCTGCTAGGGGTATGTCGTGAGACAAATCTTTGAGTCGCTTTACTTCCGTATGAAATGCCTCCTTGAGAGAAATCCCTTCCCGGACAACCCGCCGGAGGACCACCGTAGCATTCGTAGTGCCAAGCTTCATGTCCTTATTCAGGCCTAGCACGTCATTAATGAGGGCTCCGAAATTTCGAATGCATCCAATCAAGATTTTGAAGAGGAGGCTCTCACGAACATAAGTTGGGAGTTTAATCTGAGCCAAGGAGGCTCCAAATTCAACATAGAATCCCACGCCCGAATCAAAGCCACGGATCAGACGCCTTGCTTCCTCACTGAAATTCGCACTCTTGTCCAAATTTAAAATTCCCGCCTCACTCGTTGCAAATGCCTCCCGCACTGCTTTCTCCATGATAAGGCTTGGGATCATTTCCCGTGTTTTCCTATTCGCATCCCGCAGGACCTCATAGCAGTCCTCAACGCCCGGGATGGCAGTTGACATTTCATTGCAGAGCCTCTCGTAATCTTCTCCAAAAGCAGCTTCCCAGCATCCGTACCGCTTGTACAAAAACTTGGTGTCAATTCCTTCAGGAAGTTCCTCATCATCATCAACCACGTCGTCTGCCTTAAAAACGGCAGCCAGGTTGTCCAAAATAACTTCAAACAATTTGCTATCCGCATCCATGCGTGGGTACAACAAGGCTCCGGCAACAATAAAACCTTGAAACTTCTTTGCTACCTCGTCATCGTCGAGCTCTTCATACAAATGTCGGAGTCGTTTAACTGTTGTCCTTAAAAGTGTGTCTTGTTCTACTCTGCTCATTTCCAGGTAATTCGAAACTGGATATGACCTAAAACGGAACAGAAAAATTGAGATCCACAGCACACATAGCAGTCCTGATTTACTTTTCAACCGGGCATTTATAATTTGTCTTTGGACATTTCAATTTCTTGTAAAAAAAAACACTGTCAGACTAAGGAATCCGACTCTTACCAAGATAATGACTTAAGCAACATTACATGATACCTTCACAAATACTACATTTAAGCTCTATGATTACTATTTTCTTTTAAAATACAAGGCTCAATCCTCAAATATAGAATTAAGTTGCGAATAGTCAACTATTAATTGATGTTGGATGGTCCTCAACTATGTGTGCGGACAATAGGGAACTTCAAAAATTGCTTTGTTTCTGTCTGTTTCACAGGTATCGCATAAGAAAACAAAATTGATTTAATTCAAATTAGTTAGAAACGCGTTTTGTTCAAACACTGCTCATTCGAAATTCCTTTCTTATGTTTGTAGGTTCCAAATTTCTTTACCCAGATTCGGCAATGTGGGAGGATCTTCTTTTTTTGGAAAAAAAGAAAGATTTTAATAGTGCACTTGATATGGAACCTCTTAGCATCAGTTTACCCAGAAACTGACGACATGTATAATTGT
>Ga0194135_10001292_pt1 | contig 14772 bp, 8 predicted proteins | sample LitLau_LLRF_2013_FD_134024 | JGI IMG/M metagenome (GOLD analysis project Ga0194135, IMG submission 134024) | Freshwater sediment microbial communities in response to fracking from North America - Little Laurel Run_MetaG_LLRF_2013 (version 2) | ecosystem: Environmental > Aquatic > Freshwater >...
ACCTGTGAAAAAGTCTACCTACAGCAACAAAACATTCTTATTGAAAGCTGGCAATGAATAACTCCCTTGGAATGTCACATTCATATTAATTTTATCCCCAAATTTTTGTGAACTAGCAGAGTTCACAATTCTTCATTAGCTCTTGCTCTTCATATACTAACTACATACTAGCTAGCAAATTTGTTAATCGGAACTTTTATGAATTCTTTCGTGTAAATAAGATTGCAAGCCTTGATCCTTACCCTTTTAATGACTCCTGTGACTTGACTTGTGAATAATAAAACTCATCAATTATGTACATGAGATAAAATTATAATTACCCTTTTGAATAAAACAGTAGACGAACACAAAATATTATGCACGACTTATGTATACAGTCTCAATCTCCCATGCAGACCATATACATAGATGCTATGGCATAGATGCAGTTTACCTTGCCATCAAACTCATATCCCCAGTAAAGTGCTCAATTTCAATCAAATATGATTTGAATTATGTAAAGACACACTCAAAATCTCCCATAGATCAACACAACACTTAGGTATATAGTCATGAATACATATAATGCGGAGATTGAAGCTGAAAGGTGGAAATTACAATTAACACTAATCGTACGAAAACTCTTTTTTATTTATGAGAATTGCATCTTCATTTTTTACTATGAATTCTACCGAACATTCTTCTTTTTTATAAATAAATTGCACGTCTTCTTCTGCACCAAGTTTTCTATTACACAGACGTTTTATTAATAACCTCAAGAATGTATTTAAATGTTTATTATATAGTAATAATATATTATTATTATTAGGCTTGCTTATTCAAAGAAATCTAGAGAGACTTTAGGACTTCTAAAAATCGTGACACTGACTTGATCATCTCTCTCTCTTGTACAAGGGATTGTTTGTGCTGTTGAGGCTGCCTAAAATAAGTCATATTTTTATATTAACAAAGCAATATACATAAGTAATAGTGTATATATATATATTATATGCGTAGTCATATCAGTTTTGATGCAACGTGATTAGGGACTTCTTTTGTCTCTGTCTACTAAAAGAAAAAATCTTTGAAAACAAAATCCAATGAGACGTATACGCGAGCTTGTTGACTGATCATCTCCTGTATGTCACGATGTAAAAACACACGTAATATTATATCATGTACACTCCATTGCAAAACATTCTACTATGAATGTAAGAATAACCTGAAATGCACTTCTCTTTTATGTCTCATCATCGTCTTAGCTCATGAACATGCACAGGCTTACGCTAGTTCTACAATAGAATTATTATTGGTAACATTATAAAGAGTACATGAGGATTATTATACGTGTAATTAATTACCTCGTGTTTAATCCTTTAAAACTGTCAAAACCTCGTTAAACTTAAAAGGATACGGAGATTATTGCAACGCTCAATAGTAAAGTTTGATTGAAGAGGCAGCATCAATATTTTGCTTAACGTTGACATACACAGTGTCAAGGAATAACGAAGCGTTATCCAAAGTGACTGTCACTTTAGTCCTTGTCGTTTTTGCATTTGAGGATGAGGAGGAACCGCTGGGAGAACTTTTGCTTCGTTGCTTTCCTTGAGATGAGGCTGATAAGCAGACTTTCTGGTCGCTCCTGCTTTTTCTCCTGGGAACAATTTCATGGTTTATCTCATCACTCGGAGATGTATTGATTCGTCTTGTCTTGTCAGCATTTTCAAATACTTCTTTATCGTCAATATCAATAGCTTCCATCAAGTCACCGCCACCTTTCAAGGCCTTTGGTGGTATTTCACTCGAAGGTCTCGTAGAATTCTTGCTACTGCCTAGACGGACTTTCCCCACGAATAAATTACTCGACTCATCAAAAGTTTCCAATTGAATTGGAGAAGCCGTTGTGTGATCATCGTCATCGCTGTTGCTTTCACCAGAGTTGTCTAATAATGAATGTCCCGAGACATTTGCAATGTCACTATTAAGCAAGAGTCCTCCTCCAGAGTCTGGGGATAAATGGAACAGTTCATTCGACTTGAGAAACTCTTCAATCTGCCTATGATGATCGTTCAGCAGTTGTTCTTCTTCTTCAGTTAATCCCGAATGGTTTTTAATGGCTGTGTGATTGCTGTACGTTCTATTATAATGAATCAAATCTAGACGGGTTGGGGTAGATCGAGATAACCTCTGGGACATTATCAAGAGTTGTTGTTTGCTTCTATTATTATTATTGTTACATTGATGTCTTCCATGATCATCTTGATCTTTTAAAGAGTTCCCTTCGTGATCAATATCATCACTATCAAACTTGCAGAATGAAATGTATTCCTCAAGCAAAGATGACTTGGATCGTGTTGTGGCCGAGAAGTTCTTGTAGAATGATAAATCACTTGCTCGTGGTTTGGGGACCATTAGATAATCATTATTACAGAGATTATCTGACGATTCCTTCAGTTCTGGTTTATTTGTTGTGTCGTGATTATCATTGAACGGTTCATTAAGAAGGAGACTACTACTCCCTTTACTTGAACTTGGTAGTAGTTGTTCTTCATCGTTATTAATGTTATTATTGTCGAGTTTACTAATTGTAACGGGTGGATTGATCTCAGGAGACGGCGCATCATTGCCATTATCACGAGATTCTGATACACTCAACAGGGATTTCGAATTCTTACTTTTACTTCTCTTGGGTTTTTTGCCTTCCAAATCCGCTTTTTTATTGTTCACAGGCTTAATTAAATTAGACGGAGTGTCTCCAAGAATTTCTCTAAATGATGAATAATAAGATGGCTCATCATTCGTTTTAGGATTACAATTGTTGCAAAGCTTATTGTTATTATTATTGCTTTTACTTTTAAGTGTTTTTCTACTTGCACGTGATTTATTTGGAATCACTTCGTGTATTGATGTTGTTGTGTGGAGATCTGATGATGATGATGAGCGGAGATTAGAGATACTTTGGTGAAGAATTATTTTTTGTCTTTGAGGAACCTTTTTTATTGGGTTAGATTGAGTCTTGTTTTCCGTACCAGAAGAAGGAGATGAAGAAGGAGACACTTCATCGCCTCCACTATGTTCTATATGAACTGTTGTAGTTAACAAGTGAATTTGATTACGATCAGCAGAATAATTATCTCCACAATTACACGATTTAATCATAAGGAATGGATCATCAGGGTTACTTTGAACTCTAGAGACGTCCGCGTTTGATAGAGATCTCTTGTTAGTTGTTATTCCCTTTGTCAAAGAAGATCCTATTCTGACAAGTTCCTCCCGGTTGTTATTATTATTCTTGGAATTTCCATTATGACTCATAATAAGATTATTAGTATGGTCTTTGCTGATTCTTCGAAGGAGAAGGTTTTTCCTTGCAGAACTTAAATTGTATTCAACAGCATCATGATCATTTTGAGACGCTGCTGCAGAGTGGAAGAGAAACACGAGGAAATCTCTAAAAGGAACTTCACAACAAGAACACGATGTCATTCTAATATGTTCTGTTAACCTGTCATTTTGTTTCCTACTAGAGAGATTTATTAAAACTGAACTCTGCTAGACAATACAACAACTTTTAAATTTAATATTAAACTTTATCGCTGAGCTGGAGTGTGAGTGAGTCTCTGGAACTCAGGGAAAGTTGCAACTGAAGAGAGGAAACGAAAGGAAAGTGGTTTTTGTATTGAGAGAGTGTTTCCTCAGGTGCTCAAGTCTCATACAGACAGACTTCTATCTTTCTTACACGAGGAAACGTGTTACTCGAAGGTTGTTCATCCAACAACGTCAATTATTGTGGGAAATTGTGGCGTGATCGAACTAACGGATGACCATACATATAGGAATGAATATATTGCATAGCTTGTAAGCGTATGCTTATAATGTGCGAGTTCCTATCACAATGCCCGTGTGTTCATTATTACATGAATGGGTAAAAACCGAAGGATGTGTGTTTGTGTATATTTTTGGCAAAGGATCGAATATTTAGTAATCACCGAAATGCATTCACCAAGGCTTCCCCGCATTCACAATTCTTTGTGGGAGAAAGATTAATGTCTTCTTTTAACATGACGAGAGTTACACACACAATGAAACAGGTTTACTTCTAAATGAAACTTTTTCTTCTTTAAGGAAACCGTTTTAACATATTTTTACATTTTTCCTTAATCCTTACCAAGGTTCATTGGGTACTTACGATTAAGAAAAGAATACGATAGACTTAATGATATCTAAAGCATTATTTCTTTGATTTCAGAGCAGTTTCTACTTTTCCCTTTCAATTCCTGACCTACATAAAAAGAGAGTTGCATTCATTTCTTATTCTTCCCTTAATTATCTGATTTATGGAATCTGGAAAAGCAGGAAATATAAATCCTTGAGTTAATGGTTCTAATTTATTATTATGAGTTACAGTTTTAGCAAAATGCTACAAAACTGCCTACGAATAAACCCACCCATCCACTGATTAGCTTAACAAAAGAGCTGATGAACAAATATTATCTAGGTATATTTGACTACGGAGAAAAAGTCTCATGCTACACATAACTTATTCCTTTCTGCTTCGTAAAAAGCATCACCATTTCAAGAAAAACATCATCAATCAAAGCAACACACAATGGACATCAAAATATCTCCACTAGGAAAGAATTGGCTTATTTCTTTTTCCTAAAAAACTCCTGGAGATCGACGAAAGCACACACAGACACAAGACTATACTCTTTCTCTCTCTCGTATACATGAAAGTAATTTGTTAATCTCGAGTCAAAATGTTGAATTAGCAAAACGAAGCTTCTCAGGGATCCCCATGAGGCACAACAAATAATGAGCCAAGTTGTCGCAAGGAGGAACTTTTATTGTTGGACAAAAGGAGAAGTTATGACTAGGTATTATCATAGGGAAAGAATATACGCTAGCTCATGGTCACCCACCACTCGACATCGTCATCGTGTAATAATAAATGTTTCAGGTGAGAGAGAAACTAGGACACAGGAAGAGGACAATGGTCATCACTTCAGTCGATAGATAAATATACAACTCAAAGTAGAAGTTGGTGACTTGTCACATTCCTGCATGTTGAAAGGTCTCATATGCATAGCTTGATCTTACACCTTTCAGCTAATACAGACATTTAAATGTAATTGTTGTGTCCTAATAAAAATGTCTTTTTGTTTGCACTCAGCGAGATAAGAACTCATCGCGCAGTCCACCTTCTTAAGAAGAAGAAGAAGATGAGCTCAAGGTGTAGCAAATAATATGTTGTTTTGTGTAATCATTTTGTTGTAGAATTTACAATGGTACAATGTTACAATCAGAGATACTAAAGATCAGTACACCAAAGAGGCAAATGATTTTGACTCATCTTCCTTGAAACACGAAGGACACTCGAGTAAATAACGTCTACAAGACTAATGCATGTTTATTTTTGAAAAATATTAGAAACAGGATGTTCTCTTGTGGTTATGTTATGTAAGGTACAAGAGTACAACTAAAAATTCATTGGGATCAATTCGAAAACTCTCAGCAAGTTTGTGCTCGTCACTTCTTCCAAATAAAGGAATATAAACACGGGCTTAGTGACACTACAACTCCGCCTCTGATTAACTTGAAATTGATTTATGAAAGAGACTGCACAACAAGAAGATTCATATATGCATTGTATAATTGTTAAGTTTATGCGGTGGAGGTAGATTGACGGGATAATTATCACTTTTACTGTTCAAGATGGGCGTTAATGAGTTTTATATAATGCAGCTCATCATAAGAGCCATCGCATGTCGTCTTCAATCTTCTTCTGATAATATTTCTAATGAGTTTACATGATCTCGTCCCTTCCTCGTGGATTACACAACATGTCTTTTATTATGTAGATTTATAGTTGTCTAATAATCCGAGAATAGAAATCTTGTTTAAGTATAAGTCGTTGTTGTTTTTCCTTTCGGAAGCAAATCGTTTATTGAACTTTATATATGTATTTCTCACAAAACAATTTCAATTTCACTTCAAAGAAATCCAGAATTAGGTTTTAGGGAAACGTTTAAATAACTTTGAATTTATAAAATCATTAAGCTTACTTATAAATTGGAATTGTTTGAAAAAGTCACAACAACAATTTCTCTTGCAAATTAAGTGCATCCTTAAGCGTACATTTTTTCTTCAGCGAATATTGCAATAATCCACTTAAGATGAGATCACATCAAGTGTGGCTACTACTTAAGCATAAATCAAAGATATTGTGAAGTTGTTGTCTAGTCATTCACAGATAATTTGAAAGGTCTTACCAAAGATTATGTCATTTGACCGTTTGCTTTTATTTGTCTTTGCACTTTTGTGTTTATAAATTCATAATCACAATTTGTGTAATTTGTACACTTCTCCACCTGACCGCATATTATCAGAGAGAGATCAACAAAGACACGTCGCATGTTTAGCATTTAACATTTCAAACACAATTCATCAATAAACAAAAGTTTACAATAAGGGACAGTACTTCATCCTATCGGGACTACCTGAGATAAGTGCTGAGCATATACACTCACCACCATCATCATCATCATCATCATTGTAGTCTCAATTGAGAAATTGAGTCTCTTCACGACTCACCTCGCGATATATTCAATGAAGATGAAAGTGATTTACTCACGCGCATTTGTTCGATGCACCTGTAATTTTACTTTTAAGATGATATAAGTTCGTCTCAACTGGTTATACGTACATTTCGTGAGATTAAGCAAAACTTATTTGGATTATGCAACGACCTTACTATAGAGAATAATGATCAGGGGTACTTTGGATCATGTCATGAACTATGAACAATATTGAACAATATATAACCTCTGTAACTAATACACACACCAATCATAATCTCACATTTCCTCGCTCATCTATTCACAGTGAATTCACACATAATTGTTTTTATTTGCTCCTCATCTTTATCAGCACGTTTTCCTACACAAAACTCTCCTCGTTTTTCATCTCTCTCTATAATCATTATTATATACTTTTCAACCGATCAACCTTTCTGATTTGCAATTCCTCTTGTGTATTTATATGCTCTCTATCAAAATGTCCCATCTGCTGATAAGCAGATGACTGACCAACTTTATTGATTTTCATGTCTTGCGTGTGCTTGGATTAGTTTCCTAAACGTATCATTAAAAATGAATGTATTAGCTTTGTGTGTGTTGAGTTGAGGTTGGCCTTATTTCTTTTAAGTTGTATCTACTTTAAGACGTATATTTGCTTACACGGATCGCACTTATTTTGCTCATTTAACCCGTTGACTTTTCGCGTTGGCGTACCTTGACCTGACGTGACACTCATTTTTTGACATTTTGATTGTGTATTCTTTAATTTGATGGTAAGTTTTGTTATTTTTACAAAACTTTTTGAAGGAGGACACTCAAGTAATATATTAAATAGGTTTTAACCTTTTAACAATTTAAGAAATGGAAATATACAAGAGACGAATGTGCGATATGGTTTGTTCAATCAAACTTCAAATTTATATAATTCCAGAGTACTTTAAGGTCTTACGAGCCAAGAGTAGTGTGTCTCATTTGAATAAGTAACTGACTCTTTTGGCATGTATAACCAATTAATAAGGTACATATTTATATAAGAGCTGTCTCAATTTCCAATAATTATTCCCTTTATCATAAAAGAGCGTATTGATAAGATTTGCAGTAATTAATATTTGATATTTCGAGGCAATCTAACCTCAAACAACATCAAACAACTTTTGCAGTTTGTCTCGGAGACTTTTTTTATTTGTAAAATGCATTGTAAATATTATTTGCATTTTAATAATACTCGTGAACTTCATAACGCAAGCTGTATAGGTTATGATTGAATATAGGAATTTGCGAATCTTGTGAGTGAATTCTCTTTGACTTTTCTTCATTTTCTACAGCGTGGGGTCAAGTCTATTACATAACTTATCTTTGTATAAATAAATATAAAAACTGGTGAATAATTGATTCATCCCTAACTGCGTTTGCATATAGTCCGTAGTCATAATAATAATGATAAAGCGATTAACAGTCGTTTCTCATCTTCATGTTTGTTAAATAGACAATAATTACCGTTAAATTAGTCGTTCACCTTACCATCAAATTGCTTTATGATATGGATTCTCTTTTACATAAAAAACCAAGCAAAAAACACAGGTTGTCAAGCTTATTAATGACAAACTGATTGATAAAAGCTGCACACCTGATTTTTATAGTTTTTTGCTCCTAAATATTGGTTAAATTTGCTTAATAATATTAATCTACGCCTGACAAAGCATATTAAGCAAAATTCGGTAGAAATTAATATAAAAAGTATATTTTAAATTCTGAATTCACTGAATTGCATTCGCTTACGAAAGAGAGCAATAAAATAGAGAGAACAATACGAAAGGCGAGAGGTAATTTATAGAGAGATTGTACTGAGGATAATTTCCATTTAATAAGGAATGGGACATAATTCATTGACCGTGTATAATTGATTTGAATTTTTGAATGAGTGTGTGTCATTAACGACTTGAAGTCTTCTGCTGGTGCAACCGGTGGTCATGTGTGCATGGATTCATACGACACGATATGGTGATGATTATGATACTAGTCTATTACCTGTTAACTAATTGTGAGTACTAGTAGTAAGCAGAAGATGATTCTATGCAAACTAAACTTTTTGCGTGATCTTATTGGATTTTCTTTATAATAAAAGTAAACAGTTTAATGTGTAGTAAGTTTGTAATATTAAAAGAGATAAAAATCGTAATTCTGAATTCCAATGAATACATAATATTCAATGAGAATACCTTTTGTGTGTTAATTACCCAAATATCTTTTTCATGTTAGACACAGGTGACATTAAAAGAAGAAACAATTCAGAGTTTCGTTTTGCATTGCATGATATAAGAGGAATTGAATTTATTATTGCTTTTTCTTTATGATTGTTTTTGTAATTAATCTGCTGTTGTGTTGTTGCTCTTAACATAAATATAATTACATAAAGTCCCATATACTCGCTTACACGCGCTTTTGAGGTTTGCTTATACAATATTAATTAAACGAGTGTAATCTCTCTTCATATCTTTACATGGAAATCAAAGTAAAAGACTAACCCTAAAGTTTGTAATTTGTAAATTATAATTTAAACAAAATGTTCATAGTAAAAATAATCTCTTCTTCTTCTTCAGTTCCATGCGACTCATAATCAGGAATGGTTCATTTTAATTACACTTTTGTGATAAAAATAAAAAGGTTGCAATGATAATTAAATTTACATCGTATCGTTTCATAGAATTCTGCAGTAAATAAATAATATAAAAAAGTCACACTTAACTATTTATCTCCTTTCCTACTGTAATAATTGTTTTGAATCAATGGTTATACGTACCTAAAATTAGTTTTACTCAACTACAAGTAATTAAGCAACCTCTTAGTCCTTTTTATATATATTTATATCAGTCATTATCATTTCACCTCTTCTTGGAACTCTCTCAGTCTGTCTCAGATGTAGACAAGTGTGTTGTGTTGAGTTGAATCATTCTTAAATAACTTACTGTCATTCACAACAACCCCAAGATATATAAAATTTAAATTGAGATAATTTTAAATGAGGGAGAATGTTAAAGAACAGAAACTAAAGATTCACCTGATGTTTTAACTCGTCTATACATACCCAAGAAGATGAATTCTCTACGTGTATCGATTTAATATGCAGAAAACTTGTTTTTATTTGTTACTTTTGTCCCATAGTCTTTTATGTATCTCACTAAGACTACTGATACTGATTATACGTATATTAAGTGATTTGCAGCCGAGAGACAAAAAAGGCATGCAATAAATCTATCGCAATTCTTCTGTTTTTACACAATCCATAAAATTGTAAGGAATTCATCTGAGGGGCTGAGTGAGAATCAATTAATAAGTCGACTGCTCTTTTATATCTCTTTGAGAAACGAATTAAAACGAGAGAAGGAGGAACTTTATACGAGAGAAGAAGATTGAAATTCGCAGCAGTTTCTGCTAATCAATGATTATGATATTAATTTGGTTGACTACATAAATCTACTCGTACATGCAATTAAAGATTGATGGTGACTGTCGTTCCTTTAATCCTTAAATGTGTTAATTTTGGAAAGAATGTAGTGTTTTTTTTTATTTCTTGATTGAAAAAAGTATTGAAGAGTATATATTTATATATAGTTTGTATGTCGATCGTGTGTCTTTCCATGATAATTATTCTAATAGTACGCTTGTTGTCTAGTAAGTGAGGCATCCATTTTAGGTACAAGTCCACATACAACAACATTCTCTGCAGTTCTATTTCCACGTATATATATATATATAGTGATTGTTCCGAACAAACTTCCGAAGTGATTCTTCTTCTCTGATCAAAGGTCGGGACGCGTTGGGTGATTCATATCTCCGTGTTTGGAAAAAAAGGAAGAGAGATCAGCAACCATTGGTTCGTGTTCTGAATTGGCACTCACAATGGGAAATACACTCCGGACAATTATGACGAGACCTACGAGCATAAGGATTATTGAGAACAGTTGCTTTATTCCTCGAGACGTCTCTTCCCAGTTCCACGGCCAGAATAATTCACACCGGAGAGCCTCGTAGGTGTCTCCTATGTACCTGCGTCCACACAAAGAGAGCTCATTAATAATATTACATAAAAAATCAGAAAACGATCGGGAATTCTCCGAAGACCAGACTTCATTCCCTTTCCATCTTAAAATACTCTCTCCATTTACCTAATGACTACATTGGTGCTTGATTTTTTCTCCTTTAGTAACAACTTCTCTTTCAACTTATGGTCCAGCCCTACAATAGACTTCTTGGGTCCCAGCAAGTGATGAAGGTTGAATTGGTTGCCATCATCATCTCTGTAAGAAGATATCCAAGAAGTACCAAAAAAGTCCAATTAAATCCTGTAATTATCTCTTGGTAATTAACCTAAGGATGGAGTGCATTGTTGTGTGGTCTCATCTTCACCCAAAACTGCATTTATATGCATTCATGCACTAATGAACTCCCATTTCTTTTATGCAGCGTAACAATAACACTACAATTAACATTGTCTTTCCATTTCATATAAAAAGATGAAAACCCTCGCCCACTATTTATATTCCAACCTTTGATTAACTCAAAGTCCCAATCATAATAATAATAATAATCCAAGGCACGGACAATTAAATGGTATAATTGTATAATTAATTCTTATGGTAATAAGGCTTTGCCGTATATTTGCTTAATTTAGAAAGACGCTTAATCACTCGTTCAATAATATCTGGGTAAAAACAATTGAAAGACCGAAACTACATTATACACAAAGTGTGTGTACGAATTGTACGATAGTAATCTGACTTATGAAGTGAGGTCAGCATGAATAAATAATCAGATGAACTATCAAAAGACTTATTGCTTATGGGCAATCTAACCTTCACTAGAATTTTACATGTAAAGTGTTCTTTGCACCATTTCATTCAAACGAAAGAGAAGAAGAACCTAAACGCATTTTTGGTTGTTGTTCATCATCATCGTGTGAATATGTCGTGATTGCCAAAGGAGATGACTTATATGACAGGACTCTTTGTGTGTGTCTGTGTGTACAACAATTAGAAAGAAAATTGTGATTAAGTTTACCTGAGCAATTCACCTTCACTATGTTGACCTTCATCCCAGGGGACCTGTAGACACACAAATTAAGCAGAAGAGGAATTAAAACATATTTCCTCAGTATCGTTGATATCATCTTCAGCACACGCATATATACATACATACATATATTACATATTCTTATACCAATCTTGTCACTAAATCAAATGGTGGAAGTCGTTAAAAAATCCATAGAACAAAATTGTTCCTACATTCTTTTTTATAATGAGTCTCCAATACTTTACGGTTAACAAACGAAAAGAGTTTCTTTGTCATATTGCATTAATTTACATTTATGGAGCGTGTTTTTTGCCCCAGTTCATATCACTTGAATATTAGAATGATCAGAGTAGACCATTTTTAAACAGAATTCTGCATTAGATTAATTGGCTGGAGAAATAAAGGATCGAGAATGCACAATTAGGATGGTTATATAAGTTGATTGAAAAACCCCTGAACAAATTATTATTATCGTTATCAAGCTGAGAATTCAGATGAATGAGAAATTGACTCACTTTGGAAGACACACATTTTCCGTTAATGTTGCTGCATGTGTGCAAAAATGTACACCCAATTACCAATTGTTATATAAGCATAGCACTTTGATTATATAAAGTCGCATATAATTAAAAGCAAAGGTAAAACGTAGTCGAAAATCATTCGTACCCTTTCATTATTATTATTGTTGAGTTGAGCTGGAGCATGTCTACCACTGGAGAATTGTATATTGTTGTCTTCAAGGAGTTTTCTGGAACAATTAACAACACATTTACATTATTGTGCATCAATATATTTATGTTGAGTTGAGTAAGCATCAAGTTATTCTTAAGTCTATTCTTCTACATTTTCTGTTATTAGTCAACGCATGATTACAAAACTTCCAAACTGATTCTCCTATAGATATCAAATTGTAAGTAAAATGTAAATGTGAATTCACAATAGACAAATCTCGTTCTGTCCTATCTATATAATGCATTGATATTCAGATATTGCTAATAGTAGTCCTTTCGTGTACATGAATCACATTGTGAAACACCTTTCAAAGACATACAGAGATAGATTGGTCACACTTCTTACGGAAGTTTTTAAGGTGTGTCTATCTCTAATGGACGTCTACAATCTCGTTAGTTGAATGAACAGAGGACACAAAAGTGTATGTCTGTGTCTAACATAATCGGCTTTATCTTAAAGAGCACATTTACATAATTTATTTCAATTAAATGCAACTGTCAAATAAAAACTCAAACTTTCAACCTATTAAAAATTCTGACCTTTTGCTTTGTACGAAAAAAATGGACTTTTTCTTACTAACTACTAACGAGGGAATGTATGCACATGTGAATTGTATTTGGTAGAATCGTACAATATTAATTGGCTTACCTTGCATCGTGCAAATCCTTTTCAACATTATCGAAGAGATTTCTTAAAATATGAACGTATAAAACCATCACTTCGATCATTTTGTACAAGCGAATCTGAACATCCATCATTCCTTTTCTCTGCAAAGGCAATTCCACAAAAAACCATTTAAAATTCCGATCATTACGTTCACACATTCCTTCCTTGTAGACAACTTACTCTGGAAGTTTTGGATAAACTAGTGGAATGCATACTAAGATCTCCTACAATATGTTTGAGCGAACTGGACAGTTTGATAACTTCGTCAGGCACTTTATGCGTCTTCGAAACATCTTCGAGTTCCTGCGTCACAAAGATCAAAGCTTAATTAGTTTCCATCCTTGCACAAAGTAAAGTGTACAAAGCAATTACTACTCGCTCACCTGTAGTTGCGAGGCCAATGAGAAGATAGTGTCATTCATGCGGGTTCTGGAAGTCTCAAGTTCCTTCAGTTTAATTTCCTTTCGTTGCGCTAAAGTTATATGTTCCGTTTGGAACGTGAATGCTAAATGGTTAAATCGTTTCTGGAACCACAAAAAACACAGTGGCCAATTAGTAAAGTAAACTAACCCCGAGGGTGTTTGAACATTTGATTACTTAATTAAGTAACTCTAACTCACCGAGATTCCTTCTAACTCGGCTTCTGTAGGACTGCGTTCCGGTAATAATGAATACAAAGAGACCACGTGTATTTAATTAATTATATTCTCATGTAATTAAGTCTGCTCAAGTCTTGTTGTGTAAGCTCACCCTTTGCCTCCTTCCTTAATTGTACCTAAATGCTTGAAAAGTTCTTCCACGAGATTTGGAAATGTCTCGAGATATTCCTCGGCCTCTTCGTCTAAATCCGTTGAGTTAAATGGCTTCTGAGAATTTCCGCTTTCAATTGCCGAGGAACCTCCACCACCGCCGGCTTCCATGTCGTTCCCTTCTTCTTGAGCGTAGCGTTTGCGGAAGTTCTGCCCATTCAAATTCAAACAATTCATACAGAAACAATTCACGCTCTAAGATTGTTATTGATTTGTAAATTACATCTTGATCCTTCTTATCCAAGTCTTTCCGAAGAGTTCGCCACTCCTCACCATTGAGAATCCTCGCAGCTTCCTCAGAACTCCTTTTGACTGGGTCGTAGGCAAAGCTGTAGTGCAATGGAAAGACAGATGGTGAATAATAATTGACTTGGATTAACTGACTACAATTAACAACTCTCTGTCTGAGAGCTTTATTATTATTAATCGCATGTATGTACTTGATCATGTGTTGCTTCTGGCTATCTGGAATGACTCCAATTGAACGAGTGCTTTGCTGGTTGTACATTGGCAATTGGGGTCCCCACGAATTTATTCGCTGCATTATCATCGTCACCAAACACATAAATTAATAACTCTTGGACGGAAGTCTTATCAATCGCTCTCGTACCTTTCTCACGCCTCCGTTTTCGTATTCAGTTCTATTGACAGGACAACTGTTGACTGAATCCCTGCCCATTAAAGGTTCGTACTCGTTGACTGGGGTCTTTTCTCCATCAGGATTTGTGATGGTTTCCTTAAAAGTAAAAGCTTGAATTAGCTCCAAAGAAAACACTTTTTGATATGGAAAGGTCACTGCTTACTACCCTACCTGTGAGCTGGACCCTTGACTAGGAGTCCAATAAGTTGGAGACGAAGGTGAAGAAATGGGAGAGCAAAAAGTAGCATCACTATCTAAAGACACAGTGTCTGAATCATCCCCCACTCCCCTTCTATCC
>Ga0194135_10001293_pt1 | contig 14766 bp, 18 predicted proteins | sample LitLau_LLRF_2013_FD_134024 | JGI IMG/M metagenome (GOLD analysis project Ga0194135, IMG submission 134024) | Freshwater sediment microbial communities in response to fracking from North America - Little Laurel Run_MetaG_LLRF_2013 (version 2) | ecosystem: Environmental > Aquatic > Freshwater >...
GCTATCAGTACTTTCTCTCTTTTCGATTAATGATATCTACATAAGCCAAATTAGTTTTTGCTTTGGACACACAAAGCAGCATTTCATTATAGAGTTTAGATTCCAGATAAAATCGCGTTTCTTAATGTCGCACAAAGAAATCGAACAGGCGTCCACAGGTCTATAATTCCCTAAGGATTTCATGAAATGGCTAAAAGACGATTTCCCCAATATTACTAGTTGGACAAGTATCACGATATCACGAAAGAAGTTAAAATGCCATATCATTATCTGAGAAAATCTTCCCAGAAAAAATCAAAGTTTTGATAGACTAAACCCGGAACATTTCACGGACCTTTCAATTCACGAAATCAGGACTCACGATAAGAATTCTAACTTTATTCTACGGGAAATGAGGAACAAGTTATTTTTGACTTTTATAAGAAAGTCTACCAATTACCTTCCTATCATCATTTCTACCCTTTATAATGAAAAGTGTCTTATCGCAAAACTCAATTAATTTTGGTCTTTTAGCGAGTTTTACCAGAAAAAACCTTTAATTGCAACGTAGCTCGTAGCTGAAGCAAACTCAACTACATTAACATACACCTCACTTATCTCTCGGCATTTGCAGATAACCAAGCTAAACTGCATATATGAGGAATTCGATCGATCTACGTAGTATCATCGGGTCACGATCGCCTGGAAGATCGAACGAGGTAATTATTCCTTTATGCGTGACAGGATTGCGTTAGTGAGCCAAGCACGCTATGCATCAATCTATCTTCCAGTCAAAATGATTCATTGATTTGCTCTTTTGGAATCGATTATTTATTTGTTCTGTCAGAATGCCTTTTACGGAAGCCGGGATAATGGAGACCCTTAGATTTTCGTCGATGGTGTGTGCCTCTTGGGGTATTCCATAAATCACTGGGTAATGTTGTTGTGGTCCACGAAATTCGCATGCCTAAATATACTTCACGGCTACTACCAAATTTCCATGCTGTGTGAATGCATCATCATGACATGACCGTGAAATTTGGGGAGATCCGGAGACATTCCGACCTGAGAGATTTCTTTCGTCTGATGGAACAAAGGTCGTGAGAAATGATTTCCTTTTCGAATGGAAATAGAGTTTTCTTGGGATGTATCATGTATCTAAAATTCCAAATAACTTCTTGCAAATATTGCCAAATATAACTCACTTCTTTTGAGGATCGAGCCACGACCTACCCAAATCATTGGTTTACCACTTCCTAAGTTGTTTTTATTAATTGAAACTGGTTTTGATAAATGTTCCGTGACAAATCGAGGAAAGTCACCTGCAGTGTAGTAATATTTCGTATCATCATATTTTCAAATAACAGCCCTTAAGTTAAATATAAATAACATGCGTATAAACAAGAATTTATTTTACTTCAATCTTGTTTGGAGCTGGGATCTGATAAAGAACAAAAACCGGTCTTCCGATTGATTGACAACATCTTTTCCTTGATGTCTTACCAAGAAATCTATAAATTACAATAGCATGATGACATCATCCATTTGCAAGCATTAATCTGTGAAATAAATCTCATTACGAGTCCTTATAATACCACAAGTCTTGTGATCTTATAAAATAATTCACAATAATGCTACAGAACAAATAAAAGATGTATTTTCCAAATTGCATGAAAATCAATTTCAAGTTGGTTTGAGGTTTTAAATCAAGTTTTTTTCAGCCAATTTTTGGAGATTGACGAAGATTTGCTTTGTGCAAAACAAAATGGTATATATGAGTGGAAAACCCTCTATAATGAGATTCAATTATTTCATTTACTGGTGTCTCAACAAAGATCACATTTTACAGGTGACTGCTATATAGTAGACTGTATGGATACCCAATTGTGTTGTACATTTAAATTGAATGAGATCACTACAACCAAAGTCACCTGTGTAAGTCTTTGACTTGCTTAACATCAAGATCCAGACATATACCAAGGATGTTACACATTGTGAATGGTCTTGGCAAAATCCTGTTTTTGCCAGTTTCAATCTTATATATACAATCATCGAAACATTTTATAGCATTCGTCGAAACAAATAGGTAACATTCTCATCATCTTCACCACAAGTTCAACTTGCACTTGGACAATAATCATCACAAAGGTATTGTTGCGTATTTTATATATAATATATGTGGTCCATTAATTCCCCTGGAACTTTCCGTCTATCTTTTTCTCACAACACAAGGTCAGCACGGATCACTTTAATCTTTAATAGCTTATCCAAACTGTATTATACATTACTCACAGTACACCTTACACATGTAATTACTAGTTTAGATTGACTTTTCGTTCATATACTTGCCACCTACTATCGTCATAATATTCACGCACATTTTCATACACTAGTCATATTTCAAGCAAAAGCGAATATAATATCGTTTGACTGCATAAAGTCCAGAAAGTGCTTACAAAGATGTTTTACCTCATTCGTGTTATTTGTGTTTCAGAAATTTGAAAGGCTGCAGACCTTATGGCAAATTCCACCAGTTCCAAGTGTGCAGATAAGGTTTCCATCTTTGCGTTCTTTGTGTTCCTGCTGTACGTCAACTTGTTATGTGTGGAAGGGTTGACAGAATCAAGTGAGACTCAAGGATATCTGGTTACATATACATACTACGTGCTACTTCAAGTTATTGAATGTTAACAACAACAAAAAATTATTTGCTTTTGACGTACGTAAAAAATAGCACCAGGATGTGGGACAATAGACGAATCTTTGCGAGGTCGTGATCCAAGAGTAGAAGTGCCATGGGCTGCAACTATTTACTATCAATCCAGCTTATGCGACTTCCGTCCGGGGACTTCTGGACATGGAATTATAATTGGACCGACAACAATCATTACAAGTATTGGATAATATATGACAAATATGAATGTGTATTATTATTACTATTGCACAATTGTGTGGGATTGATTCAAAGGTGGCAACTTTTTATGGAGTCCGAATCCGAGCAATCCAACCTTACAGCAATACAAACCAAGTCATTTCATGGTCGCTGTTGGTTTGAAATCAAAGCAGCCAATGATTGCAGACAGCCATACGCAGTTTATTAAAGTTAGTAGCTGAAAATGAATACAATCTCGAAATCCGAAGGAACCTATTTTGCAGTTTATAAATTGTTCTGATATTTCAGATAGCAAGAATACGTTCCCATCCCAAAGCCTACATAAAATATTCCAACGAAGACTTTCTAATCATCCATCTAGAAAATCCAATAAAGTTCACATCATATGTGAGACCCATTTGCCTAGAAACTTCAGCGGAAGCTGACTTGGATAGTGTCAATTCCACATACAAGTTAGGAGAGCTGTCAATCACTGGATTTAGAAAGACCCAACTGAGTACAGAACCATTTGGAATTCTGGACAGTGCCATTTGCACAGCTAAACTTGAGAATGAATACGATGCAACAGTTCAAGCAAGAGAATTGAAAAGACTGGAGGTTCCCTGTGGACTCTCAGCCAAGTCTCGGGAAGATGTTCAAAGCTGGACAGGATATGGCAGTGGTATCATTCAAGCGAGATTCTTGGACTTTGCCCAAATCGCTAAAATCAGTTCTAAACATATCATTCCCAACATTTGCTTCCAAAAGGGATCAGCAATAGTGACCACTTACCATAAGCGATGGTACCTTGTAGGAATGACTACAGAGTCTTTAGGATCTGGATGCGATAGCACTGCGTATTTTATTTCTTTAGTCACACTGAGAAAAAACATTAACTGGATTCTCAGGAATATCTGGTACTATAATTACTAATAGTAAATCGTTTCGTAGAGTTTAGATATGCATCATCGTGACTAATATCTTTCTGAATGATATCATAGGCACAGTTCCAATGGATTTGTGTGTGATAATAATCAAGTGGTTGAAGCTATAAAGGTTTGCGATGAATTCGAAGATTGTGAGGATGGAAGTGATGAAGCTAAAGTTTATTGTGATGCTACACAGTGTAACAATCTGTTTTCGTTATTCTGCAAGAACCAATGCCCCCAAGGATTAGGTAAATTATTGGATTATTCATTTAGTATTTTTACCATCCTTATACCATCCTGCAGTCAATTGTGTCATAGAATTATTGTAATTTCCAGATTCCTTCCAGATCCTCAAAAAGACATACAACTTTTCAAATGCAATAAGTTCAGAAGAAGTAAAGTGTCCTCCACTATTTCAACCAGAGGTGAGTTGCAAATGTTGGATTAATATCAGTATCAATGCAATTCGTATATGGTAACAATTGATGTGGAATCCAACCTTTCAGAATTCTTTGCTGCACTGTGAGAATCCTGACATTCGAAAAAGAATATCTTGTGCTTACGGATCTGTAGCAGGAACGAAAGCAGTATTCCAGTGCAAAACTGCAAAACCAAATGAACCATATTCATATTGCATTATAACTTGTAAAGACGATGGTAACTGGACAGATGAGTTGAATAGTTATGTATGCCGATCTAATAACAAACCTAACGAAGCTCCTGGTAAGAAAAAAGAAATTAAAATAATATGGATTTGTAATTTTGTGTTCAATAAGTTTTGAAGGGAATTCCATTTTAATTCCAGCAACTACAGCGGATATGATATTACTGCCTACCCATGCAGGCGGTTCAACAGATGACGAAGATTGGATCCAACAAATTTTCCATAAACCAAAACCAGTCAATACTACAAAAGATGAGAATGAAAGTTTGGAATCATGGTATCCACCACCGTATCCTATTAATGTTGGAGATAAGACTGGAATTCCTTCCACTGTCAATGGAGAAACGCGATGTAGAATAGGTTCACGTCTCACCTATGTACGCTACATGTTAATTATGAGTAAAAGACATTATCAGATTGTTTTAATTACGTTGTACTCAATATGCACAGGGAGTTAAAGTGACATGTCGAGATCCTGACTCGATTATATCGAAGAAATGCGAAGAACTCGTTCGTCCAGGAACTAAAGCCGACTTCACATGCGATTCTTACTATGCCCCAGTATTTAAAGCTGCGTCAATTACTAGGACATGTCAATCCAACGGACGATGGACATTCGAAGATCGTCCGTTTTTGTGCAATTTAGGTATTTTTACTTCGTTAACTGTCCAAACTTTAACTATTAATAAGCTATAGAAGTTTATGATATGATGTCTCCCATTGTTCTATGATGACCCTTCGTATATAAATATAGAGTGTGGAGTGCCGAAGAATTCTTTAGTAGGCCACATTGTTCATGGTCAAGTAACCAAAAGCTCAAAATGGCCTTGGCATGCGACCATCTTTCGAAAGTCAAGCAAAGGACCACAATACATTTGCGGAGCGACGTTAATTTCCAGGAGACTCGTACTAACGGCAGCTCACTGTGTTGCTCAAAAGTCGGTGACAAATTATGAAATTATTCTTGGGGCAACCAGCAACATATACCAAGAGAATTTCGGTGATCCTCATGCCCAAATATTAGGGGTAAGCTTTATTGTTGTTAACTAATTATAATAATCATTTCGAATTTAACATAACTTGAAAATGTCTTTTTAATCTAGGTGAACAACATAACCGTTCACGAAGCGTTTAATTCCCGTACGTTTGAATCAGATATTGCAATTTTGAGACTTGACAAAGTAGTTAAGCTATCGGAATTAGTAAGGCCTGCCTGTTTTCCGTCTTCAGTCACAACTCATTCAGAATTGTTGCAAACAAGTGTAGGCAACAAAGGATACGTAAGAACATACCTGGAGACATAACATTATTGAATCATTTTACACCGAATCTGCTATGAAAAGTTTTTTGATGTATAGTATTTTTGATTTCTGGTGTACAGATTGTAGGGTTTGGATATGATGAACACGGGAAACTTTCTTCAAATCTAAAGGAAACTATATTGCCAATTGTATCTTTCCCAGAGTGTTTCAAAGTTTCTAAAATTCAAGCAAGTCCTTTAATATATTGTGCAGGATATACAAATGGTAAGTTGACGTGCGTATATTTAAGAACAAAACAGGAAATTGCAACAATTGATTGTTATTATTTTCATCATTTTTAACAGGGACAGCAGCGTGCAATGGAGACAGGTACTAAATTGATTTTATTGTGTTTAGCTCATTTTCTAGTTTGATTTTATACTATGATTTCAATTACAGTGGAGGTGGAATGTTCTTCGAAGACGATAGTTCAACCAACCGAAGATACTACGTTCAAGTAATATTTCGCATTCAACTTACTTGTCGCATTGAGGTGTTTGATGGTAAACATTAAACATAATATGGAATTGTTTTCTACAGGGAATTGTCAGTCACGGGAATCGTGATGAAAGTACCAATTTGTGTGATAACAATAAATATTCCGTTTTCACCAAAGTGTCCATCTTCAAAGACTGGATTTACCAAGTTGGGCAAGAATTAGATGAGGAATTAAAATAGAAAATCCGGATTTTTAGTAACATTTGTCTTTATTTATATGGAAAAGAATGAGATGAAAATAAGACAAAGTCAAAATAAAGTATCAGACATAGTTTGATAACTAACTAAATTCTAATGCGTCATTTAAATTCGATCTTGTTAAGAATATAATTACTTATTTAATATAATTATAACAATTAATTCATACGAGGTTTCTTTCTGAACATCTTAGTCTTGTCATGACCGCCAGGTCCATCACGGCTCTTAAATGATCTCTTTCCCAATCCACCCAAGTCACACGCTGGGGGTCCAGTAAATCCGAAACTTTTTGCTACATTCTTCAAATCTAGTTGGTTGACATCAAAAATGGACTTGAGACTATGTGAATCATATGCTCTCAAGTAGGCTTTGTACGCTTCTCGTGCAGATTGATTAAGGAAGTAATTTGTTCCGATTAATTTTTCTAATTGAGGCTGCACATTGGCTACTTTGCTCCAATCAACTTCGATTTCACTGACGGGAACTTTTGCAGCTTTTAAATACCGAAGAAATGGAACTTCATGAGGAGAAAGAATGAGTAATGCTTTTCCACTTCCATCGACACCTCGAGCAGTTCGTCCAACTCTGTGAATATATTCTCTAGGGTCATCTGGAGGATCAACTTGAACAATCCAGTCTACCCGGGGAATGTCCAACCTACGTATGAAAATTATAAATAAATTATATTATTATTGGTTTCATTGCATTGCGCCATTGCATGCACTGTTTAAAAAGTAGAAGAGATATTGTACACATACCCTCTAGCAGCAACATCTGTGCACAATAGAATGCCAGAATCCGCTTGACAAAACTGGAAGAAAGTGGTCGTCCGCTTCACTTGTTTTTGTTTACCCTGTAGACGAGCAAAAGGACAAGGTTATCGATATGAATGCCATATCACAACAATGGTATTTCGAATGAGTTTTGAGTCAACACACTTACATGAATACAAGCAACAGGTAAATCTATGTAGTTCAGTAATTCGTGATAGAATTTAACAGCCATACACGAGCTCAAAAAGACCATCACTTTCCTCTTGCGATTTTTCTTCAAGAAAGTAAACAAGAACAGGAATCGTTTGTCTGCAGGACACACTACATAGCCTAAGGAATTTTAAAACCAAGTTAAGTACTTGTGAAGTAACCGATTTTAACATGGAGTAATTAGCATAGGTGCTAGATTTATGTTTACCTTGTTCCAATCCATCCCTTGTTGCAGCATCTTTTGAATCATCAACCCCAATGTACATAGGCTCTTTCTTTAATGCTAACTTGGTGATTTCTTCAACCTTTTTAGTTGCTGTCGCACTGAACAACATAGTCTGTCTCCTCTCTACAAAACAAGATAATATTAAAACTCGGGCTTGAACCGAATTTGTCTAAAAAACGTAAACTAAAAACTAAATAACTAAAACAAAACGTACTTGGGAGTAAAGCAACAATTCTTTTCAGTTCTTCTTCGAATCCAATCTGTAGAATTCTGTCAGCTTCGTCAATGACAAAACATTGGAGATTTTTCGTCATGAAACCAGATGTGTTTGTGAGATGGTCCAAAAGCCTTCCAGGAGTAGCCACAAGAATTGTTACACCTTTGGTCAACTTTTCAGCCTCTGCAGAACGATTTGCACCTCCCATAACCTGTCCAGTATGCAGAATGCGCCATTAGGACTAATACTAATCATTACAAATAACCCAGTGCGTAGGTAGAAAAAGCGATGAGCACTAACCAAGCCACAAGTTTGACCAGGATATTCCTCCATGATTTCTCTCAAAACTCCGAATATCTGCATCGCTAACTCCCTTGTTGGTGAGATTATTACAGCTCCAGTGCCATTTCTTGGTAACATCCTACAAAAAATCACATACTCAATTACATCTCCATTATTGCTTCAGTAAAATCATAACAGACTCTTCATCAACGCTATTCAATCAATATTCATACCTTAGCTTTGCACAAACAAGTTCTACAATGGGAATTAAAAACGCTAACGTCTTTCCAGACCCAGTTTTGGCCGCACCCACTAAATCTCTCCCTTCCATTAAATGAGGAATAGCTCTAGCTTGAATTTCCGTCATTTGGGTGAATCCCATCTTCTCAATCGCTTTGGCAGTTGGTTCAGACAAATTCAAAGAGCTAAATGGCTTCTCAGCGTCTACTGAAACGGCTGCTCCAATTGAAGTTCCAGGCACTAAACCAAAGATAAAAATACATTAAAATCAGTACCTAGAACCTCTTTATTTACCCACCCCACTCTTTAGAAACTTACGATTGGTAGGAATACTTGACTTCTCCTCCAGATACTCATGAACAGAATCATCTACATCAACGTCAACGTCAACTTCTTCCTCCGTCCTATTCCTATTCTTCTTAGCCTCTAGTTTCCCTTTTTTAACATCCTCCTCTTCTCCAGCGCTCCGATTTTGGTTCTTGTTTTGCTTTCCTCCAACTCCAAAGTTCTTCATCATAGATCGATTCTTCTTTTTGAAATTACCCATTTTGAAGTAGCTTTCAAAATTCGAAATCAATTAAAAATCCACAAATATGTGTAACAAAGTTAACAAACACGACCAGCACGCGTATAGTAAAGAGGAGCCACCACGTTGCATTTGAACAGGGGAACTCGCGCTCTCTCCCAAAGTCAGGTTTTAGTCTCACTTGAGACTGCGTCGAGTGAGAGACAAAGGATTCATGCATGGAATGCTGGAAATACCAGAGTCGCTTATCTAATTGGTCATGAACTCATTTTTTGTCGATTGATAAGTTGATTACTTATCGATCACCTTTGTATAGCGAAATGTCATTGATATTGGTATTGAATTTGGAGTTTCGAGGTTTCACCGGCTGTGATCTTCAAGCTTATCAATGATCATATTATTTAACAGTACAAATCTTGAGAAGGGCACCATTCGAAACCAAACTTGCCATCAACTAACTTGTGACTGTGAGGGGGCAGCGATTTTCCGAATCACTAAATTTTACTCGATAAGTTTTTGTATTTGATAAGTTCTACTGATCTTATAAAATAATTCAGGATGAAAGGAATATTTATTTTAGTAGCTAGCTATGCATTAGTTTCTAGTGTTCAAGGAGCAGGAAATATTGCTCCTACTCCAGGGTTTGTGAATAGCAAGGGATTGCTAACTTCATATCCTGGTATAAAAATCATAGGAGGGAGTGACGCAATTCCTAATGAGCTCCCGTGGCAAGTATCCTTACAAGTCCAGCCAATTTTCGGTTCAAAGTATCACAACTGTGGTGGAACTTTAATCGACCCAACTCATATTGTAACTGCAGCTCATTGTGTCGCTAGTGAAACTCTCAGTCGATTGAGCATTGTTGCTGGAGCTCATAACATCAAAGAATCTGAAGCAACTCAGCAAGTACGACTTCCAAAGAGGCTCATATGGCATGACAATTTTGATGGCTACACATTAACTCATGATGTCGGAGTTATAACTGTGTCTGAACCATTTGTTTTCAATGAATTCGTTCAACCTTTGAAAATCGCTGCTGAAGGAATTGAACCTTCTGGAGAATGTGTGAATTCTGGATGGGGAAATTCTAATCCTACCGGAGGAACACCCGCTGTTGTTCCGGATGCTTTGCAGAAAGTCACTCTAGAGATTTTCCAACGAGCAAATTGCAGTGAGGCATACGGTGGTACTAACTCTATTGATGAAACCATGGTGTGTGCTAGAGGATTGGAGTCTTTTACAAACATTGGATCGTAAGTTTAAATACAAGTCTGATTAGCACTATTAATCTTAATACAGTTTACAAGCAACACATTAAACATTGGCTTTGGTTAATCAACTTTAGGTGCAATGGAGACTCTGGGGGCCCCTTGGTATGCAAAGACACCAATGGAGATAATTACTTGGCTGGAATAGTTTCGTGGGGAATGAACCCTTGTGGCCAATATGAATATCCTACCGTGTTTGGGAACGTAGCGAGCAAACCTGTAAGAGATTTTATAATTGTGGAAGGAAATAGACCGTAAATCCAAGTCTGGGGAACTATATCTATGTATCTTCGAGTGATTGAGCTACTTTTTTCTTCAATTTAACTTTGCTCATGTATTACATTTCTAAACTGCTGATTAGATGTGCTCAAACTAAACACTTTCGAATAAATCAATTAGTCACATTATAGTTCATGTCGTTTAATTCATCATAGAATCAGGTACACTAAAAATATACATATACCACAAGCACGTGTCAGGATTTGACATTGAAAAATGTAAATTGTAAAACATGCGCTTGATCTGCGGAAGTCTATACACAAATCGAAGTTCTATTTTACAACTGAACCATTAATCACTTTGCAGCACAATTATAATATTGTATACAAAACAAGGGTCGTAATTAGATTTTCATTTTCATGTTGGAGTTGATATTATAAAGAAACCGCATAATGTGCATGCATAGCATTCTTGAGGTCTCTTGTCACGAAATTCCATAAATACATTTTGAGATATTAGCAAATTAAAAATGAAAACATATGCCTCGTCGTTGTTGCTTATTGCTTGTAAATAAAATATACATCAAGGCTGGTATTACCGTCATATTCGTCATGTCTGCATTCTGGAAAACTCTACACTATGAGTCAGGAACAGGTTTTATTAATAAATCAAAAATACAGTAATTAAAAATGAGATGTAAATCCCCCGTGCATACTGCATAGCTTATGACTTCAAAATACTATTCTATAAAAATTCTGCATACAGCTAATTATCCACTGGCAGTTGTAGAAGGAAAACATCAAGTAGCATTTAAAGTTCTTGGAAAAAATCAAAAACTAATTACACGTCAAAGGCAAACTTGGCTGTTGTTGCACGTAATACATCTATGCCCATGAATGATGGGGATTGTAATGGGTATGTTAATTAAGTAGCACTTTACCAATGAGTAATAAAGTGTATAGTAAACAGTAAATAATGGGAATAAATATGCAAAACGAGGATGGGCTTGGGTTGAAAGCTATTAAACAGCTTATGGGAATGTATGCAACTAGTACACCTGTATAAATTGAACACGCCAAGAACTCCAAGCACTCATTCATCAACTTCAGTCGTCTTGTTCATCTCCAACTAAAACACTGCACTTTTTTAACCTGCATCATGATTTTAAAACTGACCTGCGTTATCGTTGTTGTAGCCCTGAGCTTATCCTTCAGTGCAGAAGCTGCAGAAGTAAAAGTGGTCAATGTAAAATTGCTCGACCTTTGCGTTCCCGGAGCAGCTCCTGTTCACGGATCATGGCAAACTGTGGGAAAAGAACATTAAGAAAGTCTGTCCACCAGGTTCTTCATGCAGACAGGTAAAATACCTTATGAATTCTCATTTTCTACAATAACTGCGATAATTCTGACCCGATGTACGCATCAAATACTTATTGTGCATCATATTTTGGTTTACAGCAAGCCTGCAACTGCGACGACTTAGCTGATGGAACAATTATGACTCACTCCCCGGACAAAAATGGAAACCAAAGTTGTCGCAGAATCGCTGGACAAAAGTGTTCATCAGATGATCAATGTGTCTCCACTGCCAAATGCACAGGAGGAGTTTGCACTTGTCCAAACAAGGCTGATTGTGAAGACAGAAAGGATGATGCTATTATTATGTTCTAATCATGCATCATTCATTATATTACTATGAAATGAACACTGACCTTGATAATAAAACAATTACATGCACGCATATCATGATATCATGAAATAACGCTAACCGAATTCTTGTCTCACGTTCACTTTAAAACTCGTCTCATTTTACCCTCAAGAACGCGCGAATTTTACTCACCATAACTTTTAAACAGACTTGTGTGTGTGTGGAATCCTTCCAGGATTCACATTCAGTGTCTTTTTTGAAATCGTCGCGTATTACACAGTAGGATTGTTTTCTGTTGTTGTTGAAAATTTGAAATCTAAAATTTGGTGGTGAGCAGGACTCAAGTAGGGAGACACTATGAGTACAACAGTACTTTTGAGGAGCCTGCGGAGATCCGGCGCATCGGCTTCCACAGTCGGATCTAGGATTCATTTGAATTGTTCCAACAGTGCCTGGGCCTTACACACAAAATCGAGTCCTGATAATGCTGAGCAGCAAGTAAATTCGAACGCAGATAATACTGTGGCTGCTAAAAAGGATGGAGGAACCGATACCATAAGTAAAGCTATGTCTGCGTACTTACAGCGTGCCAAAGAACATCGTAAGGCGTTAAAAAAGCTATAATAAGTTCAATAGTATTGATTAAAAATTTTAAAAATTAAAACTAATGACATTTATTGACTGATTTTTGATTTTTAGAGGAGTTTATTGGAAAACAAGAAAAGGAATTTGTGTTTGGACGAAGACATTTGGCCAACATGATGGGCAAGGATCCGGAAACTTTCAATCAGGATGATATAAATGTAAGTTAATTAGTCCGCAGCATGGCACAAATTATTAATTAATTTACAAATTTTCTACGTATGTATAGCTTATGGCTTGTGTCAACAGCTGATTGCATTTGCATTGCATTTATTTCAGGAAGCCATAAGATACCTCTTTCCATCCGGTTTGTACGAGCCAAGGGCTAGGCCTATGATGAAACCTCCACGAGAAATCTATCCTAAGCAAAAAGCAGCTCAGTTTGATATGAGTGGGAGACCTCATCATCCATTCTTTTATACAGCACAACCAAATTTTTTTTTCATGATGCATGTAAATTATAAGTCCATTTTATAATTTTATGAACGTTATCTAAAATAGCAAGTGTAATGCAAATGATTTTTGTATCTGTAGGAAATGGTTGAAAAGCTTACTAACTTAAATGCACTAGCTCCTGGCGCAACCAGCTGGGATGAGTCTGAAGTAGATGTGTAAGTGTGTTTTAAATAATTCAGTTTAAATATTCCGTCATTTTGTCACGTTGTATCGTTATATTCTTGTATTTTTTGATGAAATACCTTAGGGCTTTTGCTGGGACTAAATGGTTACAGAAGAACGATCTGGAAAGTCGACTGATGGAAAAAATAACTGACAGACAATATTCTGAATGGTTAAATTGTGCTGAAAGATTAGCTTGCCACCCGAAACGAGACAAGGAATTAGAATTTATCAAATCATGCAGAAAAGCAATGGAAAAAGAAGCAAGTAAAGAGAAAGTGTACCCAGTTACTTTAGAGCCGGATGGTCGTAAAAGCTGCCATGTTGATGGTCAGAACTTTCATTTATCGCGATAAATGTTACTTGAATTCTGACCACATGTTCATTATCATTTAATACAGTGTGCATGAGGAAGTCAGCTCGTGGTGAAGTCAAAGTGACTGTTCCTGGAACTGGAAAATTCAACATCAACGGCAAAGGACTGGATTTCTTCAGATATGTACAATCAAGAGAAGTTGTAATATCTCCACTGCAATTAGTCGGGTGGCTTGGGAAAGCTGACGTAGACGCTTATGTTACTGGAGGTAGAGAACTTGTAGAACATCAGCGAATGGGAGGTGAAACAGCTAGGGCAGGGTGCTTGAGGTGGGGTATTGCAACGGCTCTTGCATCTTTAGGTAACACAAAGGCATATCGATGTTTTTTATTTGGTTCCAATCGCAGAGATCTTGTTCTAAAAAACTTCTAAATGTTGTTTAGGTGCTGATGCCGAAAAACTTAGAATATCTGGTTTGCTTACACGAGATCACAGACAACATGAAAGGACAAAATGTGGAATTACTGGCCCTCGGGCAACCTGGACATGGAAGAAACGTTAAAGCTAAAATGATACTTCGCGTGTTGTACGACATAGTCATGTAGTTAATAACTAATTCCTGTCGTTATATAATAATATTATACATTACTGTAAGTGTAGATATTTTATACGTAATAATAATAAAATGTATTCATAGGTGTAACATTTTTATTTCGCATCCGTGTAATGTATTGAATGAAATCATTGCATCGATGTAAAAATTTGGCTTTAGTATAGTCTGTACAATTTTCGGGACTTGTTCACCATTGCTGTCGAATGTGTTAGATTTAAAATACTTATTCATTAGATTTAGTGTTTGCTTCTTGAAACAATTATCAGTAGTAGGAATGTTCACAAGGAAGAGGTTATCTTTCATGCACTAACCGTAACCCCAATTCTCGAACTCTGCAAGGTGAGTTTAAAAATGACCTTCACAGCCATTCAATTAGACCGTATGTCTAACAGGAAACATATTGGCTACTCACTTCATCAAGCAATTATCTCAAATTGCATTACATTTACATTCTCACGCGTAAACAGTAATTACCAAGTACATTGTCTATAACAGCAGGAACTACGGAAATGTCAGTTACATCTTGAA
>Ga0194135_10001294_pt1 | contig 14765 bp, 14 predicted proteins | sample LitLau_LLRF_2013_FD_134024 | JGI IMG/M metagenome (GOLD analysis project Ga0194135, IMG submission 134024) | Freshwater sediment microbial communities in response to fracking from North America - Little Laurel Run_MetaG_LLRF_2013 (version 2) | ecosystem: Environmental > Aquatic > Freshwater >...
CTTAATATACAGAAACTTACCAACTCCGGGTTGTTTCCGACAGAAAATCAAATCCGGATGATGCTTCGCCATGTCTTGTCAACGTCGGTTGGAACTCTTAAAAGAATGACCAGGAAGGTGACGATAACCGCAGCAGTTCGGGAGTCCTCTTCAGTTATTTCCAACCTTCCAAGTCAACGAATAAAATTCAACGCTGCTGTAGCGGGATTTGAGTTTGGCGCCTACGCTCAACTCGATGACTCTCAATGACTCATTCATTATTCACTCCCATATCAGAGAGGCTGTCAACAACATCAACACCGCAGCCGCAGGATCGAACGCGTAGTAGTATTGTAGACATGTCTAACTAACATTAAGTAATAATAGTAATTAACTTTATTGCTTTCCTACTTTTGAATTGCTATCGCTCACCGTTACATCGTTAGTAGGTTCAAAGTTCCATAAAGTTATTCTGGGAAACTCGACTGATGTGACCTGCGACCTGATTTGTTACTCATATTACTCAACCGGCTGAAAAAGGTCTAGTTTAATTTAAGTGATTCTTTTTAAATACATTTTTGAAACTAGTCTCTTAAACTTTGAAGCTAGCTCATAGTCATCGTACTACTGGGCTTGCTTCGAATTCAAAGAAAAACGAAATTCATGTATATGTTTGAAATGTGAATGAGAACTTGATTATTTGACTTTTTAATACAGGAAGTGGATGCAGCTCGTGAAGTGTTGTTCAGAAACCTCGCAAATAAAGTCCTATGATGGACCATAATGGAGAGATAACTCGTCATATTCATGGAAGAACAGAAACGAGTAAAAGTAGACGATTTTGTCTTTCGTCAGCGATTTCAGTATCAGCCTTGTGGATATTACTTGGGACACTTATCTTCGCGTCCCAAGCAAACGCGAAAAGAACTAACACAAAGATTTATGAGAATATTGATGGATCGAACCCTTGCTTCAGAAGAGTGAATGGAACTCACGAAATCGGATGTGCTTGTGAGGCTTCTAAAGACTAATCACTAAACATAATAATGATATAGTAAATGTGTGTGACGAAAATGTTGATTTCTATCTAGCGTCTTCCTCGGGGGATGAAGGTGTAATTCATGTAGTTAATGATGAAGAATCGTTGGCTTGGGTTCTTGAAAAAGGACCTTCCAGTCATAGCCCGTATGTTCCTGCACTGTACCCGGATTATTTCAATCCAGTAGTGATGAAGAAGTTGGTAGACTCTGGAAGGATTGCTGGAGTTGTTCTTTTAAATAATACCAAAGAGAAAGCTTTGACTGAATTTTCTACAGACTTGAAGTGCCCAAATGAACAGTTCGGTAAGAGTCACGAGGATGATGGTTTGTGAAATTTAAGGAGCCAAAATAAAATTTTAGTAGGTTAATTGTGCTTTGAACGATCATGTAGGTCTACAGAGCTCAGCAAAATGTGAGTGGAATAAACCAGGATCGGGGCTTCTGTTCGAGAATTTTAAGTTCCCAATATTTTTTGTTCGAGATGAAAACAATGTGAAAGAAATCGAAAATTGTTATGAAAAATTCAACAAACCGCTGTCGGACGGAAGCTCCAGGGACTGGCCTTTGTGTGCGATTCAAATGCAATCCTTCATGTTTGCTGCAGTAGACACGCCTACGTGTCTTCGGAGAAGCGACAAGTTTTCCTTGTCTCAAACATCTGGAAGAGTGTGCGATCCACTGGGAGACAGCAATTTGTGGGCGACACTTTATCCGACGAATCAGTCAGAGCCATACAGCGATGAAGGGTTGGTTCATGTTTCATTGTAACATTTAAACATTTGTGGGACAATGGACGATTTGAAAGGTTTAATAAATTTCAGATCAGTCATAATCGTTTCCGCAAAACTAGACGCTGGATCCATGTTCGACGCATTGGTGCCTGGAGCAGATACTGCGGTGACTGGTTTCGTTACTCTTTTAACATGTTTGAAACAGCTATCAGAGTTGAAGGACAAATTGATGCAATCTGGAAAGGTAAGCTATGCGTTTTTATATTTTTTAGTGTCGATGAAGTTACATATGAAATAAAGTCAAGGCTTTTTAATTATTTCATATATTTCAGATACAGAACGTTTATTTCATCATTTTTCAAGGCGAATCTTTTGGTTATATTGGATCTAGTAAAATGGTGTATGACATGAAGCTAGGAAACTTTCCAGGAGGAATTAACGCTGGTAAGTTATGAAAAACCAATTTTGTCATTTTGGAAAAGAATTACGAGTTAAGAAAATTATATTTTTTTTGAAATAATTTTGAATTATCAGGGGATAAAGATGTACCATCCCAGCTAAATTTGACTCACATAAAGTATTTCATTGAAATTGGCCAAGTAGCTTTGAACAATGAGCAGGAAAATTACTACATTCATGAAGCTAACTCCTCGGAGATATCTGAAGTGACAAAAATGTTGACTCAAGAAGCAACGAATGTGAACTTGTCAGTTAAACTAGTGAACCAGTCCGCATCAACAGGATTACCACCTGCGTCATTGCAATCCTTTTTGAAGGAAAGACCTGACTTACCAGGAATGTTTATCACAAATCACGAAAAAGAGTTCAGAAATAAGTATGAAATCCTCTCAAGCAAAATTTTGATTTTGATGTTCATCCTTGTGAATGGTGCATTATATCATTATGATAATTTTTTCCAGATTCTACAACAGTATATTCGATGATGCTGCTCAGCTTGGCTACGAGTACAAAAACATTACGTCCTCATCAATTCAATCAAAAATATCAAAGCTCGCAGCGGCCGTTTCAAACACAGTTATCAAACTGGTTAGTTCTTCAGAAGAACTGACTGTTAAACCGGACCCTGAATTGGTAAAAATCCATACAATTTACTTTCCATGTCATGTTGAATATGACGATTTAGAATCTGATCGTACCCATTAGGTTGACGAATTGCTGCATTGCTACATGAAATCAGCAAATTGTACTTTGTTCCATAAAATCGCTCCCACTCTTCACCGACCGAACTCACCTTTAGATCTCTACGTTGGCGTTAGTAGTTACAGTAGTCGGATAGTAACTCAATACACAAGCAGTCTGATGGTATATTTTCAAGGAACGAATCTTACTAACATCACATCCAAGGAAGACTGCAAGTCGGATAACAAGGTAATATATTTTATCTCATTAAAGAGTTCAGTATATTGGAATCGAGGTCAATTAATGCGAGCTAAGATTTGCATGCAGTTTTAAATGTTACTCTGTGCCTATATAGCGGACGGTCACGTACTCTTGGCTGAATGAGAACTGTTTTGAGACTACCGTCAACTCGAGCAAGGCAAAAAGTCCAGCATTTGAAATAGAAAATTACGATTGGAAATCAGGAAACTATTCGACTTGGGCTGAAAGTGTTTGGTCGAAATTGGCCGCACGCATCTATCTAAAACCTTCGCGTCTTCATGAGATACTGACTCTTGTCTCAGGAATCGTACTATTTGCCGTCAGCTTTGTAGTCGTCGGTTGGGTCAACAGTAAAGCAGACATCATCTTCCCTAGCAGGTATGCCGAGTATCTACCTGTACCTCCGTCCGACTAGATTAAGACACGTGGTACTATTTGTGAAGGACAATCATGAGGAGAGTTTGATCCAGTTTATGGAGTAGACCATAAATTTACAGGTGCAATTAGAACAAGACAATTCAGAATGGTACATTCGTACATTATATAGCTTTGCTAAACATACCGAGCACTACACTGATAAGACTGACATTAACGGTAGTATTAAGGCCCAGAGAAATGTTAGACCTTAGTTTTTCTACTTGATTTGAGTGAGTAGAATTATTCATATCTGGAGTTGGACTAATAAATTGACTTTGATTCTCCTAGGCCGACTGGACTGGCTTGCTAGGGATTACTAGCAAATCAGATAGCGATGGTTAATCTAGAAGAGCAGTCATCAGTTCCGGAGCCAGTTCATCTTTAAACTCCTTGGACTTAAAACTCCCCTTGAGTTCTTTGTACGATGACTCGAAGTCAGTAAACTTATATTCGACTAATTATTCTATAACCCGGGATGTTCTAATAACTTAGTATTCGTCTCTAATGATCTCGTGCGCGTAAATATTAACGAGTATAACATACCATTTTACGATGATGACTTTAACCATTGGTGTCTGATTTGCGTAATCCCAGTAATTAAGTAGGTAGACATTAATTATCTTCACCTTGCTAACTGTCAACTGCTTCCATGACTGTTTTTAATTTATTTGGTCTTGTGTACACTTCGTATCTAAATTTACTGTCGTAAGTCATAATTTTAAGTGTAAAGTCTGCTATTTTCATTAAGTATTTATAGTGATTGGCTATTGGTAATGTATGTTGAATTGTAAGTTGAACCTTAAGAAGCATATAATAAAATGATGTGATGATTTGTATCAACATAACATAATTTAGTCGTTCAAAGACGCCTAAACACGAAAAGTACAATACCTCACGAATTCATAAAATCATTGAACCGACAACCATCCCTTTATTCTGTTGAATAAATAGCAATAATCCCACAGAGACAGTTATACTTAAAATCTCAGATAACCAAAGATAAGAAACATGATTATGAACATGAAACAGGAGTAAAAATATTTTAACAAATTCTTAAACAGAGATACACACAACCCAGCATCACATATGGTACTTTTACCGACCTTTAAAGAAACACATCAAGCCCAAACCTACCTAGGTTTTATTATAAATATTATTAGTAAAGATGAATTAAAATTCAAGATGTTAACCAAGCTGGTTACTCTGCTGCTGATTAGAGGGATGATCTTGTTGATTGTGGGTATTACCATTATTACTGCTACTGGGATCCTGCATTTGCTGAGAAGATGGAGGTCTGGAACAGCAACAAACATTCCGTTTGTACTTGAAAGAATTGGAGATTTAATTAACTAAAAGGAATAAAAAATGAAAATGAAACATTTATGAGCAAAAGATAAGATAAACGAAGACATTAAAGTAACAGCAAGACTCAAACTGAACCCATCAAACAGATAAGACAAGAACTTAGACATATCAATGATACAATAATGATTACCTGCTTGGCTGAGCCTTAGGTTTTGGCATTTTGTCCAGTAAACCTTTAATTTCTTTCTTTTCATCATACGTCTTACACAAATCATAATAACTTAATATGTATCTACTGATTTCTTGTAATTTCTCCATGTCCACATTTAAGTCAGCAAACCAGGACTTGCAGTCTTTTTGCATCACAACGCATGCCATTTGAAGACATGCTAGAATACCAAACGTCTCGTTAAACAACTTCATACGTCGAATTTCAAACAGATCTTATAAATAATCTGTTTGATCATATATTTATATCATTCATTTATCTTACCCAACGCGATTTGATAAGGAGGATAGAGCAGACAACAATCAGTCTTTAAGCTATCGTTTACCATTCGCCAAGCAGTCGGTAACAATTGCTCTTCGTGACCAATATCTTGCATGAATTGAGTAAGTGGACGATAAGGCTGATACACGATTAAACAACAATCCATATTTTCTAACAAGTAGAATTCACATTCTAAAATGTGATTATTTCTGTACGGGAAGTCCTGAGTGTATGCGTAGTTGAATTTATTTTTTACTGAAATATCAAAATTAAATAGTTAGAAATGAAAGTCAAACAGATAAGTTTGTGTTTGTAATACAAGTCAGCTATTGAGATCTTCAACTCACTAGCTTGATGACAGGTAGAAACTAATCTAGAATTGGAAATGACACCGAATTCCTCCACTTTTGAAGCTAGAAATATAGCTGTCGGTGCAAGTAAGAGTGGATCCACGCATTTCAGAGAGTTCCGAGCATAAAACCGTTTAAAATAGACGATCGCAGTGGAGATAACTTGTTGGCGTAGTTTAAGGGATTCTCCCAGCGACTGCATAACTATAAAAGGCAAAGTAAACTTGTATCTTCAGCCATTCTTCCAAGCTATAACTGACGAAGCGATGAAATCATGTCTACAGAACACATACTACAAATACACACAAATAGTTGTACTATGGACTTACATCCGCAGAAGAAGATTAAAATCTTTTGATACTCTTCTTCTGTCATCAGTTGGAGGTCATGTTGGCGTTCTCTGACCACATCCTGTCTGTCCAGTATCCACTGCTGCCTGCAAAGTACAAGTAAAGTGGAAGTGTGTGTCAAAAAGTGAAACGCAAGCCAAAATTAATTAAGTATACCAGTGTGAACTTTGCCAAAAGTTCCCAGCCATGAATATGATCGAGAACTGTACACGTTAGCTGAAATTTTGAAACAGCCAATTTTAATCGAAATACGTGATATTGAATTTTGAAACAGCCAATTTTAATCGAAATACGTGATAGTGAATTGTGAACAAATCTGTTTATTTGGGAAATTACGAGGAGGGGATATCAACAAAAACGGGTGTTTGAAATTGGCGCAATGGAAAAAGTGGACGGAGGCAATCTGGAAACCGATCTCATCTTTCATCACCATCACTGGTCACTGGACAGCACAATGCACAGCAGAGTTTTCTAGGCTACTTTGGGAAGCGTAGTACTTTTTGGAATTTTTTCGGTTTCTTTTTTACTCTTTGTCATCTTTGTCCTATGAAGCACTATATTAGACATAGACTGTTCAATCATTCTGTCTGAGAGATCCCTTAAAAGCATACAACTGTTTTTCATCAAATGATAATGAATACACTCTTCAACCTTTCTCAACCTCTTTGGGGCTAGATTCCTAAAACCATCTGGCCGTCTCTTTAATGATATACGGAGAAATCAGCATTGTAGTCCATTTTTGTACCATACTATGCATAACAGGAGTAATTGTCGTTACCATTACCATTTTGCGAACTTCGAATATTTCGAATTCGTTGTTTACGGTAGTACAAAACCAGAAGTAGTGTACAGTATGTAAAACCCGAATAATGACGTGTGTACCGTCTACAAACGTGTATAACGCCAATGACGCGATAAAACAATGAAGAAGCTGCAACTAAATGATGAAGAGCAGCGAGTGGGGCAGAGAGAGACTTTTCGTGTAAAGAAGTATTGCGATTGATCAGGGTAATGAGAGACTCCTTGTGCCTTTCCAATCGGTCTAACACTGTTACGGGGAGACATGCAACTGTGCTTCAGTACACACGTCTCAATTCTGATATGAATATTTTAATGTTTCTGAACTTCTGAATTCTGATACTGATGTGTGAGATCTTACGTGTCTGTGAGAAGTCGTGCATATGTTAGATAGTTAGATATAAAGGGTGAGTTGATGAGTTGCATAAATGGGACACACTTGGACAACTCATAAGTAATGAACATGTAGATGTTTACGAATGAAGTTGGGTTTGTTTTAAAGCTTTCAAAAATCATGGATTACAATTTCAAAACTTATAATTTTGTATTTCGGAAGATAGGGCTTGTTTTACTATGACAGGAACTAGTTCTGTCCAATTTACACTTGAATAAATATTCAATAAATAATAAATTGAATCATATTAACTACAAAATGAGTGTAATCGCAGTCAAAAGTGACTTCGCGTTCAAAAGTTGTGTCCCATTTATGCAACTCGCCCTGTTTAGTATGTAACAATGACAAAAAACACGCTAAGTCAGAAGTTAGATGGTAAAGAAATAGGTCTCGGCCATAAATCAGACTTTCAGCCTCTCGTGAATTGTTCCGGGTTAGCCGTCTTTTGTCGTATGGAAATCTACTGAACACTAAACGAATACATTTCAATTTTGTATGAAGATTATATTATTAAGCAATATGATCAAAGTAACTCTCCTCATTCCGAATCATTTTTTTCGCCGTGAAAATACAATTCATCACAATCTCTTGGCATTACGTTTGGAGACGGATAAAATAAACTAGGCACGATGCAATTTTGAACTGATAGTGAGTTTTATTTGATTTGCGTTGTGCAAATTAACTGTAAGCAGTAATTATAAATTGAAAAAAAGCTACAAAACCATATTGCTTCAAACAAAAAGGAATATTTTCTCGATTTATTAGTATCGAAGTTTGCAGTGTACACAGGAATTATAGAAGAAATCATATTAATAATAAAAATAATCATCATCACATTCAAAGGAATGAATATCTTAACAAAGTCATCACTTGTGGTAATCCGTTGAGACATTTTAAATATCTGAAGTACATTAAACATTCTGTTGCAATGGATCGTTTAAACAGGTCTAAAATTCTATAATACATGTTTATTCTATGGGTTTAATGAAAACGTCCATGTCCTTTCTCGTTCTAATAGTGGCTGCCGTTTGTAATTCTTCAGAGAATGATTAACAATATTTAGCGGTAGTATATATTACGGGTACACACGGGTATACATAAACGTTTCTATTCTCATGCCACTTCATTGCCTGCTTAAATGCTTCAAGAGATCAGTATTGCCTTAAACTATTACTAATAATATATTCTTGTGAATATCTGAGTTGAGGATTAATTTAGTTACACATTATCATAATTAAATATTATGTGGAATATGGCTAACGTTAAGACGTTAATAATTAGTCATAAATAAGTATTGTATTGCGTATTGCATTATCTCGTTCGAGTATTTTCATTCTTGAAGCATCAACTGTTAAAAAGTTTCATCTACAGATTAAGTGGTACATTTTTACAGCATTCTTAAGTTTTGAGAAGTATACAGAGGTATTATTATAAATAACCATATTGTTATGTTTGGAAACTTACACAGAAAAAGAGTTTGTTTAGATCAGCCTCAAAAATATTTGTCTTTAAAGGAAGAGTTAATTAAATCTCACTACGTTACGTATACACCTCATTGGCTTTATAATATTGTTAAAATTAAGTGTTTTCAATGTCTCATTGTTGCGATGAATCACTATTGTCTATCAGCAAATCGTTGCCATCATTGCTGCTTTCTTCTGACTCGTCTGAGGACTCATCTAAATCATAACAAGTTGTTTAGTCACTTGCACATTAATTGTGATACAAAGATATCGCTTACCACCTATGTGATGACTGAGGCCGTTGCCTGACTCGTTTCCGGTGCCCATTGTAGCTAAATTGTCAGACCAATACTTTAATGCAGGCTTGGAGCCATTAGTTTTCATCTTCTTTATTTGCTACAAAATCAACAAAACCACGTCTTATTTATTCATCTTTGAGATCTAGTTAGGATTCAACTTGAACATAAATTTGGCCCCCCTACCTTTGGTGTAGCAGGCTCTGGATTAGATGCATCGAGCATTGGCTGTAAAATTCGTCTCCTGGCGTTAATAAACCAGTTGTTGACTTGTAAAAGCGTTAAATTCGTCTGGGCAGCTATTTGTCGCTTTTCATCTTCAGTTGGGTATGGATGCTGTATTTATAAAAAACACATTAACTTACACTCATATTTTCCTTACAACACGTCAACTTAAATATCCGTTTGACTTCATAGAGAAGATTAGCTTTTTGGTCTCTCAGCAAATCAAGCACCAGATGTGGTTATAATCATTAGAAAGAATGAAATGTTTCAAAAAGTGAAAAACGATTTGAGCCAAATCAGCACAAATCCCTGGACTTTTTCCAGCCAAACTCACCACGATGTGTTGGAACAGCCAAGATCTCATAATGGAAGTGGCATGTTTGGGAAGAACACCTCGCTTGGGCTTCTTCCGTCCCAAATAGTCTTCTTCCTCTTCTGCCGAACTCGGAGTGGTTGGTGCTGCACATCGCGCGCACATAAGGACAAAACACATTTCATTAGAATACTAAATCCTTCTCTGTACTACTCTCTCGCTAAAACTTATTTTACCATTTTTATAGTCCCACTCACTTTGTACAAAAGTATCATGAGAAGATGACGTCGTAGGACAAGGATTAGAATTGGCACCGATTTGTGAAAGAGGAGTACCTCCATGAATGCCGAGTCCTGTTGGGCTACCCGACGAGTGATGACTACTTCCTGTACTGCTATTTGGATCTGGAGAAGGATTCAAGAGAGCGGGCACCGGAGCTGAGGAAGAAACTGAGGGAGCTGACTGATGACTTGAGTTGACTGAGTTCTGAAGAAAATGTCCCGCGTGTGGGTGGCCTTGATGATGCCCTCCACTACTTATGCCATGGTACAAGGGAGACACTGAAGGGTCCCCTCCATTCGACGATGAGTAGCACGATCCTCCAGGACTGACTACAGGTCCCCCACCACCTCCGCCAGAAGGGCTCAATCCTCCCAAACTGACACTTCCAACTCCTCCCGGTCCACTTCCATTATCGTAGTAGTCCGAACGAAGCAAATTCTCGCTTTGCATTTTCCCCTTGAGACACGTTATATAACGAGTGCAGAAGTCCTTGCAGAGCTCTTGCACTTTGTCCAGCTCCAGAAGGTGGATTCTCAGGACTTGAATCGCTTTTATCATCTGCACACAAAGTACAAAACAAGTTAAGTGATTAATAGGAAACAATCCATGTGGAAAAGTGACATTTCCTTCCGGTCTTTTCAAAAATCTAATAATACAACGGAACTTGGTGTGCAGCGAAAGGTCTTTCCTTTCACGACAAATGTAAGAAATGGGGAAAAAATTATGAGAAAAATCTCGATTCAATGAATTACTCACCAGCCCATCTACTTCAGGATCGTTTGCCAAAAATGGTTTCCTGTCTCTTTCTTGGTGTTGAACAAATGCCTGTGCACAAGATTCATCACATCATTACAAACAACCCAACGGAGGAAGCAGATCAATAGACTTCAATCTGAAAATCCTTATACACACACCGTGACTACTACCAGTAGCCATAAAGGACAACGAGAAGATTACAAGATGGAAAAGAGGTCCCATTGAGATTTATCACTAGATAACATCACACTCTGCCACCACCACATCTTTAAATTACACAATTACCTCAAGATCTTGGTGAAAACTGTCCGACATGGCACTTTCAGGGGATGTTTGGGTCGCGATCTCGCATTTTTCAAACAGCAACGCTAACAGTGGAAATAACGGGTGCCTATTTATCCATTCAAACAAACCAATTATTCGTAAGTTTCCTTACGAAACAAAAGTGCACGTTGCGAAACAAATACGATTAAATGAATACTCACTTGTATACTGCACGTTTATCCGACTCAAACTGAGCTTGGTCATGATGGTATTGAGAATCATTAGGGGGAACAATCGGCTGCGAAGCTGACAATCCGCCTAGCGCTGCGTCGACAGCTGCTGCAGCGTTTGTCGTGGTCATGTGGTCATATCCTGGAGTCACCATTCCTCTGTCACCACCAGCAGTACGCTCTTTCATCCTTTTCCTACTTCCGCTATTCCTTTTGATCCGCATTCAACGACTGGAATCTAATGTAACTTCTTTTTATGTTGTTTTCTACAAATCGCATAATTTCCATTCCTTAAAGTCTTCGGAATTTCAAACGACAGCCAATTCTTTATCCTCTCTCACTAAATCCCAAATAAAAATTAATACATTAGTATGCTGTAGTAAAATGTACTTTGAGTTATTGCAAAGCAAGTCGTTTAATACAGCTACATGCTTCGTTCCCCTATTGCTTTGACACTTTACATAATCATCTCTCTTTTTGTCAAAAGGATATGACTCACAAAACCCTTCACATGTTCTCATCATAAAGAAAATGAAGTCTAAAATTCCTTTCGTCCTGCGACATAGTATATGCACACGCGAACTGCATTATAAAAGTGTAATGCGAAGAGGATGAACTTTTAAAGGAGCGAGACTTTCTAAAAAGAGACACGTTGGGTAAAGAAAGTTATCAGAGCATCAAAGAACATCAACGCGACTTGGGAAAAAGGTTAAGGAAACTTGGAACTTCATCACGAGGAAAGCTACCCAATCTTCTTGGCAATGGCAGTTAAATTCCAAATTAGACAGACCAGGAGAAAGTCTCGATCACAGCCATCCATCCAACTCAAAATGTACACAATGTCTTCAATTACAACGCATGGGAAAAACTATAAGTCTGTAGAAGAACTACCAAATAAAGCCTTACAAGGCATAGTTGAATATACTCTTGTGCCAGTGTGTGTGCATCCCAAAGGAATGCAAATTTTGTTTGACTTGACTCAGTTTAAACATCTTATCTAGATTCCTAGTCTATTGTAAAACAGATTGGCGATATGGGAACACTTGTCTTCTTGTTTGTGTCACTCTCAACAAGAACAATCCGATGGATTTCATGGATGACTGACTTCAGGGCAAATTGTACAGTTTCAGTAGAGAGAGCAAAAACGGGAACCCTACCCGGAGGACCCATTTAATCTCTTCTACTTTCACTCCTTCATATGCATGTCAAATTGCGACGCTACTCCATAACTATCACCACCATTTTGTGCATGCGACTTACAAAAGGTACGGATAGAAAGTACGCTCGCTGTCCTTTTCTTTCCAGAACTCTTCAAAATGTCCAAAAGCATTCTCTCAGCGTGCTCAGTAGTTTAAATGATTCTTTTTAATCTTATCTAAAACTTTCAGACTCCTCTTTTCTACATAACTTTTCACAACGAGCCTGTGATTTACTTTTTAACCGCGTTGAATTGGTTAAAATAGAGATTATAGTTGGAATGATACGCTTTCATCAATTTCAGAACGAACTTACCTTTTACCTTGCTATTAATTACTATGTTGAAACTTTGTTCCGTCTCACTCATCTTTTCCACAAGGCCACAAAATAAGACAAAGTTCTCACTTCTCTATCTACATGCGAACGATATACTCTCCTTTCCACATTATTATTTGACAAGGAGACATAGACATGGTATATTGTATCTCGTGAGCAGTAGAGGCTGGAGGAAAGAGCAAGGTAAATATATATACCCAAGCAACTTCATCCACATTGTAGGAACTCCCTGCATGGTGGTATGAATTCAAGAGATAAGTCTTTAAATAATCCATGACATTATATCCTAGATTCTACATTATAGTCGCACACACACATTGTACAAACACTTCTGCTCGTGGTTCGACTCATAAAAATAAATAACTGGTGAGGAGAGTAAAAGTTTAAAAGATGTTTTAAATCCGCCATTAAATAAACTTTCATCTGTTTTCATCTTCAGTTGAACAAATCCTGAAACTTAAACTAAGTATATGCTCACATCGAGTTAAAAAGAGACAACCCCAACTTAAATGAAACGAACAAGCTGGGAGCTTACATCCAATATGGTCTCACCCAGCACGTAAAGTTTATTCATTGTATCGGAATAGTTGGTAAAACTTGTCCCATTCTATCAATCCATGTCTTCTTCAATTCCTTCAAAATTGTTACACAATGATCATCATTTTCATTCCTAAGAATGATCAAGAAGAAAGAAAGAGAGCGAGTGTCAGTTAGTCCGCAGCTCTAGAGAACACACACAGAAACAGATCGACTTCTTATTTCCTTCCTGATCGTTCTTTCGTGTGTGTTCTACGGGAGAGGAAGATTGAGCCCTCCGACTTTATTGAAGGGAGTGAAACAAGAAGTTTTTCGAGAGAAAGCAATACAATTTAATACTACGATGAGAACATGTTATTCTACTTCTAACTCGGGTGTTTTGTTACCCGGTATCGAAGAAAATGCCATGATTTGCTATTCGAGTCGAGAGAGACGAGAGAAGGAAGACGAGAGTGTGTGAATGAAAGGTGTCTTTCTCCCCATCATCCTATTGTTCCTTGGGTTGATCAATACCATCTCAATAGGCCATTGGGACTCCCTTTCCCCTTTTTCTTTAACTGCTTTCTTTCACACGAGAATGTGACTTCGCTCTATACATACGTACTTGCTCCTTCTTACATGCCCACGTAGATAGACACTCAGGACGACCCACGACTTTTACCTTTTTACTCGCATCCAAACCTCTTCTAAAGGATGATACAAACAGGTTAAAAGAAGAAAGACGATTCTACTGGTGGTAGTGGTGGTGTCATCTCCTTTCCTTTTGTATTCTCATAGTCTTCTTATCACAAATTGAAAAGTCAAACTATCACCGGAAGAAATTCTGCACTTTCCATCCATTTCTTCCATTCAAAAACTTCTTTCTCATCCTATCCTACTCTAGAGTTTGCTACTGAAAATGGTCTTATAGAAACCTTAATACATTTATTTAGACGAGTCGAAAGAATCGTTTCCGGGAAAAACACAAATTATACCTCTCATCTTACACTCTACTTTCACTATGGTTGATACAAACAACACCAACTTTCTAACAAAATAAGTGGATCAAAATAAAACTAAGTTGTTTCCTATTACCATAAAAAGAATAGAGAATGAAAAAGTTTATTTCTTAATAAGATAAGTGCACACTCCCATGAAAATTGATCTCCTATGTGTCGCACGGGGCATCATCGATATCAACAAATACTCACAGGCTCATCGCACTCTCTCTCTTAAACCAAATGCAAATAGCTGGCTGTGCGCCTTTTGCATTATTGAAATCTAATTTTCTCGTATGGTAATAGCTTTTAAAAGTGATGAAAAAATTTTACGTGACACCTGCTTTCTACTTCAACTCAACACGACATATAAACGCGTGGCGTGTAAAAATGAGATGCCCTAATTTCCCTTCTTATTCAATATTAGCACAACTTGTTTTCTCCCATCTATATTAAATTCAATACACAGTCTTACCAACAAAAAAGAAAAACACTAAATTTTTAAAAGCTCCATTAGACAATATTACTTGTCAGTTTGAGTGTCGCAACAATTTCCAACGAAGAAAACCATTTAATAAAAATGAGTCTGACGGATTGAGCGACTAACTTTACTCACCAATGGAGAAAGCAAAGC
>Ga0194135_10001295_pt1 | contig 14763 bp, 12 predicted proteins | sample LitLau_LLRF_2013_FD_134024 | JGI IMG/M metagenome (GOLD analysis project Ga0194135, IMG submission 134024) | Freshwater sediment microbial communities in response to fracking from North America - Little Laurel Run_MetaG_LLRF_2013 (version 2) | ecosystem: Environmental > Aquatic > Freshwater >...
GTACAAATATCTATGTTGTGCATTTAAATATTGCTCTTAAATTTAAATTGAAGTACGTATGTATGTATTTTCAAATTTAATCGTACGTGATTGTCCCTCAAAATTCCCTTTCTTACATTTAAGTTGAATTATAACAATAATCGTTTCCTGTTTGCTACAAAGTCTAGTGAGCCACTAACAATGGGTGCCGCGGATTTTCCTAGAACCAGCATAAGTAATGGAATTAACAAGAGTTGTCGTGGGTGAGTGCACAATATTGGCATGTAATGAAACGCAACTCAACGCCAAACTTCATCATTATTTCTTCTTAAAATTATAATTTTTTTTCTATTTTATTTAGAATAATCCAGATTGTTTTTTTTAAGAGCGAACGGCACAATATATTCAAATCAAAGGTTAACGATTTTAAGCCATGGCAGAGCATTAAACCCTGGTTAACGTAATGAGCATTGTACCGTTAGCCCGTAAACAAGAAGTTTTTAAGGGACGGTAACCATCGCCTATAGCCTCAGACTAAATTCAGACACATGGCAGGATTTTTTCGTACGAGACTTTCCCGGGTACACTTTTTTACTAAACAGTTTGTTGAATCACGAGGTAAAAAGTGGGCTCCGAGTACTCGGTAAAAAGTCGTACGATTTTTTGTCATAGGACAAAACGAGTCACGAATCGTTACATGTTAAATTGACCTCCAAGTCTTAGATAAATAATAATTATGAAATTACCCAGACGACTCAGACATAAAAAATATGACTCACTCCAGCATTGGACCGTTGCTCAAAATTGTGAAATAACCTAGACCTCGATAGATGATGCGATTCACTGGACATAGACTATCAGAAAATATTTAAACACGTCAGGCGTCATAGCAACGCTTTTTGATACTTTGCTCTCCGGCTAGTTTTGGACAGTGGTGCATTTTGAATTACATAATATTGGAGTACTTAATTGGCTGTGAGTTGAGTCGTGATTGAGTCAAATCGATTCGATGGGAAAGTTCAATCTCAACCCAACCCAGGCAAAATAAATGTCTTCAAGTATTTGATAGGCTTACCCGTTGAGCCGTAGAGCTCCTGGACGGTATCCCAGTAGTATGAGGGTGCTGGGGGGTCTTTGGCATGTTGCAAACACAGGGCTTGCCACAATTTTGACCGGATTGCATTTTCCGCAGGCCAGGCGCTTTCCCGCACAATCTTTTTAACATCGCTCTTTCTACCAATTACCAACAGGCTGTTGATTTCTTCAAAACTCTTAAAAACAGCTTTTTTTGAGGGGGTATCGGGGCTGCTCTTGATAGTGCTTTTGTCTACATATTCAGTGAAGCCCTCCTGACTTGCGACTGCATCGCTTGGCTGCATTCTTATTTTCTTGGCAACATTGTCCTACTGTCAACCCCAATATACCAATATTTCACGTGTTGTACTTCGCAACGTTGTTTTCTAAAAAAGCAATGGGCATTAATTATGTCTTTAATTAAAGACACATGATTATTCCATTCCTCCATTACTGATGTTAGGTAGGTAGGCAAGTAAGAAGGTAATTAGGTACACCAAAAATTAATAATAAAAAATAAATTAACTGAGAAATCTTAATTTTTCAAAAGTTGAAAGCTTCACCATAATGAAAATTGTGTAACTGCAAATGTTTAAAATAAGAAAAGTTTAGAAATTTAATTTGAAGTAAGCTAAGCGTCAACATTATTCAAATCGATCAAACTACTTAGAACCAAGATAATAGTTTAAAAAATACATAACCTGAATGGGGTAAATCATAATCAGAGTAACAAATACTTACTATGTACATTAAGAGGCTAATCATTAATTATTAGGACGAAACGCCGATTTAAAAACTATTTTTGGTATTACACTAAAAAAACTTTGTTTACATCAGGACACAAAATGGCAAATGGAATGGAAACCTACTGCGCATGTGTCACGTGAAACAAAGGCAAAATGAAGCGTTTCATTATTTGCAGGTCAATAGAGAATAGTATTTATCTTTTCAAATGTAAATTGGTTGGAATGTAATATCTTATTGTCAAAATACCATGATAAATGAAATGGACAAAATAAAAATTCATTTTGTTTAAAAACTTTTAAAAATTGGCGGCTGTTTATAATAGAACTAAGAAAATTAATTGAAAAACGTCAAAACTAAAAATAAAGTTTTAATATATTTGAAAACTTATATTTCATAAATTATTTAGCATATATTATTTTTTTAAAATAAATGATGTCTCATATTTTTTCGTTTTATTTTTGTTGGCGCATGGCAGCGCAGTGTTTGTTGTTGTTTATTGTTTAAAAATATTCCGGTGTCGAATTTTTTTCATTTTTAAAAATTTATGCAGCTTATAAAAATAAAAGAAATGCTAACGTTGCATGATATTTTCCCCCCGACTGAGGGTATCAAATGCCAGGAACCAAATACCGCCCTATTCGCTAATAAGGACAATGTTGGGGATGGAACATTGTTTGTTACTGAAAGGTCAGTCATTATGCTTATATCCCATTTTTTACTATCTTAGTGCACTGTGAATGAAAACATCTAATCATCACAGTTGAATCTAAAGTCCGCTTTTGTGGGAGTTTAAAACAATATTTTTATGCTACTTTAGGTAGTTACCTAAGTACATTTAGGATGTACCTAATTAGCGCTTTTGCTTATCAAAAATATGTTATACATCTTGTCGAAAGGAAAGAAGACAATTTTCCATGCAAACACTGAACGATTGGCAGCTGAAGTCATCGAACTACCTAGTGGTTTGGCCTTAGAGCATAGAAGCTTTCTTATAAGGTCTATGGGTTTGGCCGACCACTTGCTGTAAAAAAGTTTAGGTAGCTATTGGCGGAACTGCAACTGCAGTCAAGCTGATATAACTTACTTGTGCAACTACCACGATCTTTCCAGCTTAAACTAATTAGGTAACCTCTATCTTTTCAGTTTGGTAGCATGGATAACAAATGAAAATAAAGGATTCCTCTTGCCTTACCCAAATATTGTTCTGCATGCTATATCTAGGGATCTTAATAAATTTCCTCAAGAGTGCCTCTATGTTCACACTGATGCGCAAATTCGAGAAAACTCTGCCAGTGAAGAATCAGAAGAAGATGAGGCTATTGATGAGTCACCTCCAATTACAGAACTATTTTTTGTTCCAACAAATAAGGAGTCTCTTCACTCTCTTTTCCGGGAAATGGCCCATTGTCAAGCCCTTCATCCAGACCCGCATGATGATTTTGGATCCGATGGCGATGGTTAGTTAGTCTGATGTATATTTATGCAATAAAGCAAAACAATACACTTTTATCTAGATTAAACGAGTTCAAACCTTAAGTTTAGCTACATTAAAGTGTATTGTACCGCTTTGATTACAATAGGACAATGTAGGATTGGAATAAAGTAAAAACAATTGGAGTTCGACTATATTGCCCTCAGTAAAAAGTGTAAACGCGACTATGTATGACATATGTAATTTTTCCCCTTCCCCTCCCATGTAAATTCGAGTTACACACTATAATTTTCCCCCTAATATTGGGCCGGCCACCTAATATGTACTATATTAGAGGGAAAAGGGTAGTGTTTGATCAGGGTCATCGGGTAAGTATGGTAAGGGCAGGCAAACATTAGATTAGGTCTGTATGAGCTCGGTACCTCGGTTGTATTAAAAAACGCCGCTACTCTGCCATTCCTGCCGGGGTAATCGAGCTCGACTATAAAAATACCTACTTATAAAAAACAGTGGTGCTCCTCTTCTGTTACTCACTTACACTTACCAAAACTCCATCCGGTCAAATCACTATCAATTTCAATGTAAACTACCTACTTATTCTTTTACCGTCTTTTCAGAGGATATGTTTGGGGATCCTGATGGAAGCGACGTGGGGGAGGCCGATTTACAACTAGCAGACAGTAAGTCAATCGTAAATAATTATGCTCTTATTCTTTGTACGGGATTTTCCAAAATTTTACTTAACACCTTACCGGTTGAATCCGCTATAATGTACTTATGAGAAATGTGAAAATAGCATACCTCTAAGTATAAAACCCTTTTCTTTTCTCAGTGCACTTGAATGGTAACGGAAATGGTTATCAACAAAATGGAAATGAAGATTGTAACATGGATCCGGATCGTTTTGAAGATGCAGAAGAAAATTCGCCGAACCATTAGTTTCTTTGCGTTTCTTAATTAAGTATACATACATAATTCGATGTAAGTAAGTAATCAGACAAAGAAGGTGTAGGCTGAGATGCAGCGATGCACGTAATCAAACTAGTTATCTAGAAACATGGACAAAGTCGCAAAGTTTGTTCGACATACTTTCCAAATCACGCATGATTTCGACTAATTTCTATGAGGGGTTATCGCGGTGGCAGTAATTTATGTGCTTTTCGAAAGTGTTGTTTTCCAAAGGAATATTATACCGAGTATCGAACCGGTTGTTCTGCAAAATAATTCGAAAAACACGCAAAATCCCGCTACCGTGACAATCGCTAATATTGGTTTTATAATGTGCATCAGCATCTCTACCTATTCTTTGTCTCTCTTGTGTTTCTTATGAACGACAATAAGATTCACACCCCCGCTGTAAGGCCAGTACTACGTAAACTTTCCAATATTATACAATCAGAAATTTTATGAATATGTCATGTCATACAACGTAGGATGTGTAATATCTACTGGCCACGATGAGTCTCTGTACTTGTTTTTAAGTTAAATATACGTGTTAGAACACAAAGATATTCTAAGAATTTCGCGAAAATAATCTTGTGTTCAACCTACCTATTATTTATTTTAATATGATTGCTACAACCTTGGCCACGGCGTAGAAATTGGGTACTGGTAACGTCACCAGGCCCGTTTCTTACTGCGTGAGCGCCATCTTCCTCAACTTTCAATAAATTTACGGCAAATTGATCTCCTGCACAGAGAAACGTTTTCTCTATCCTGTCCTAGTTTTTTATGCTGCATCAGATTCTGTTAATAGCTACCAGTAGAGAAGTCCATTGCATCATTATGTTTCAAAAAGCCACTTAGGATTCTTAATTCTTATTAACACTTAATTATGCAACAAAGTTTTTTCGGACGTGTATCATTAGGAAAGTTTTTAATCGCTCGATACCAAGTCAAGAGATTCGACATAAAATATAAAGTTGTAGATAAAAGTAATGTCAATTTAAAAATGGAAACCTACAACCAAGTTTTTAATGGAAATCCGCATAAAAACCAAAATTAAATTACAATAGACAATGCTGCTCTAAAAACGAGGAAAACATTAAATACATTAGTACAGAACACTGATCTCTTGGAGAAAACAAAAATACCTGGTTGAAAGTTCTAGTATGTCCTTATTTCCATGGTAAATATACATAAATAACAAAGGTACTTATTGGAATAAATGATTCGGTGTTTTTGGATAGAAAACTATTACTTTTATGAAGGACTCGTCCTAAGCGCCTCATATTTAATTAAAATATGTATACTTAAAATCCAAGAAACGTAAAGTAAAAATTACTCATCTGCACCATCAATTTCTTCTTCAGGGTCGGGCTCTTCGTCTTCTCCCTCACCTAGAAACAATTCCACTAATGTAAAGAACGAGAAAGTAATTATAGGGGTTGTCACGGTGGCGGGACATTGACATGATTTTCGAAGTTTGCACTGTGTTATTTACCAAAGAAACATTCGAACCGGGAACAAAACACGTGCGGCCTCTCTAAAAAATTTGAAAATCACGTTGATTCCTACCACTGTCATAACCCCCAATATGACATAATAATGACGTTTGTAATTCGCGTAGCTTGGTAAATTATTTCACAAACTTGGGCGGTACAACCCGCATGGGAGATGTGAAACCCACTAGCGTTTAGCTAATAAGCACTGCACTTGTGAAAGAAAGAACGAAAGAAATTTGGACTGAGTTGGACGGATGATGAACATAAGGTAAAGTCCATATCACACACCACATCTTATGATTAACATGGGGTAAAGTCGGTAAAGTCCATATAACACGCCAGATCTTTACAATAACGCGCGCAGCTCCAACCCAAAAAGTTAGCATCAACACCGGCAAACACAGGAATAGAGGTTTAAACCAAAAATTTTAACATCCCATTTGATATTTAATGTCTTACGCCTAAAAATTATCTATGTACAAAATGAAAGTCAAACAATCAAACCATTTTTTCAGAAAACGAAATTGATAAGTGACAATTAATACAGTCAGCAAAAACGGTACCGCTTTTCAAAAGCTGTAAAGTAGGATAAACAACGTATTTTTTTCTGGGATGGAAGTGGCGGGGTCGAGTTGATAGCTGTCACGACTCTGCATAGATCTAATGAAAAACGCTAAAATACGCTAAAAATTTGTAATTTATTGATCTTTCCACATCGATTGATTATAGCCCTCTTTTTGGATGACGTCACAACGTTACTTTTCATTTTCATTTCCTAAAGAGACGGATGGTCTGATTGATTTTCTTTTTGTACGTAGCTTATTTTTAGGCGTACGACCTTCCAAAAATACCAAAAAAACTGATATTAAAATTTTAGTTTACATCCTTATTAGTCTATCTATATTCCAATACCTGGCGTTTGCCGTCAGATCAAAAATACATTTTTTCAATTACCTTCTTCTATGTCATCTTCATCCTCCTCCTCTTCGCCAACATCATCTTCTTCGTCAACGTCTGCTAGAAATAAAAAAAAATTACTCATATTTACGCATACCTGACCATTACTATGAATAGTGTTTGGTCCGCTAACAGTAACCCCTTCCGTGACGGTGGAGTTATTAGCTACAGGTAGCGGTTTCGATTTTTGTCGGACCCAACCATAATAGCAGTATAAATAACATTTCATGCAAAACTTTAAATGAGCAGAGACAGTTCACAGTTTTTTTTGGTTGGCAACATAAAATGGCTAAGTATTTCTCAAAAGCCATAATGCCTTCATGCACATTCCAAAAAATCTATATTTTTTATTTTAATCTTCATAAGTTGATGAAGGTATCTGCAAAAGGGCGGACTTATTTAGAAACTTTTCTAAATCTATACATTCATGAATTGAAGAATCGGGGTACTCTTACGATTTTTCATCGCCGGAATCAGAAACTAATTTTGGTTTCTGACAAACAGAGTATCCCTATTAATGTAAAAAAATCATGGATTTTCGCATTGCGGGTACTTTGTTGCCACGCCTGTCGGGGCGGCCATTGGTAAACGCTCCCATTATAAACGAAATTATGGACTATGCACCTTCGTCATCGTCTCCATCGTCGTCATCAGAATCACCATCCAATTCACCATTGCCCACTTCAACGTCTGGTACCAAATAGTACTGAAGAGGATTGGGCCACAAGTCGTCCTTAATAACCTCGGCAATATCATCGTATGAAGGGTCCACATTGTCTGTAAACCATTTGAAAAAGCTCTTGGCCTCGTGGGTGCGTTTCCTATCTTTGACTTCCTTCTTCCGCGGCAACTCTTTGCCCTCCTTCCACCTGATAGGAGTGCTTTTGGAAGTGGGGTCACCAGATGTTCCCAAGTGAAACTCTTTTGTCAGAACATCATCTTCAAAAAACTCATTTGGCTTAAAATGGAAGTTTATCTTGTATCCGGACTTAATGTCATCGAATTCCTCAACTTCAAGTTTTATTAAATTTTGGAGAACATCCTCCTCTTCCTCCTCAAGGATACCTAAATCAAACAAAATTCTTTATGGTTTCGTGTGCAGCAAGACGTAACGGTTCTTGGCACTTTTTGCCATACGACAGAAAACCGTATGACGCTCCTAGAAAATCATCCTTATCCGAAAACGTCGTAAGACCTCTACTAACTAGCGTTTGGGATCCAATTGACGACCTTGTCTGAATAAACAGCTAAGATTGGACCATAAACTAGCCGGGAGGTTCATAGGAATTAGGGTTATCTAGTCCTAGGTATCTGTTAAGTAACTGTTCCATCATATTTAAGATTTGGGACATCTTTTCCAGAACTAACCCTTGTAGGTACCTAAAGCTACATGCATTTGCATTAATCACCTGATATTTGGGGATGATTAATAAAAGTTGTAACCCAGAAGTTTGGAATGCCGTTGATATATTCGCTTCTTTGATCTAGATGAGGCTTTCTAAGTTTGTTGTACTTCTGTTCAACTTTCAAGATCTCTTCACTTGCTTTTTCATTCAGGAAATCAATTTTATTTTGACATGCGTCAATTGCTTCTAACGCCTTTTGAGTTTCCAAAGACGTATCTTCTTGACTTCCACTTTCTCGCTTTGCTTTTTTTGGGGAACTGGCACCAGTCGTAGCGCCATTGGCCGCCATGGCTCGCTGTCAAAGCAAAACCAAGAAATATAGACACATTTAGTAAAGAAATCATCAATACTTTGATGAAACAATACTACTGGAGTAGGTAAAACAAATTACAACTTACCGGTCTGCAGTTATTTTAGTAAAATTAAAAAAAATGCTGGCGGATAAGGCAAAATGTGAAAATGGCGTCTCTTTGCGGTGCGGAGGAACATGAACATGGTAATATTTAGAGCAATTTTGGGCTGTTTTTTGAGGATTTGATATAAAAATATAAAATAATACTTTTATTATTTATAACCAAAAATGTATTCAAAGACATTTTTTCTTTTAACCAGAAATTTTGAAACTAGTATTGTCGCAAATTGAGATCGAGATATCAACGAGATCTTTGTGTCAACCATGTTTGTTTACATTTTTTAATGCTTTTTGGATTTCGGCAAATTCATTAATTAAATATTCAGCTTACTTGTTCCGTTCAAATAGAATTGAACTTGAATTATAAAAATGGTAAAAGAATACCTAAACTTTTTATATGGCATGCTACTACAATAAATTGAGATAGAATGAAAACGTAACGAATAAGTTTAGAAATTAGCGCACAGCCCCGAATACGTATAATTTGAAACTACCTACCTACTACTAAACTTCCGAGTAAATTCTATTATCTAAATAAGTATTTTGTTTCAGCTTCCGTTGTCATTGTTGCGTACAGCACAGAACCATCCTATGGTGAGTACATCGTATTTGTTGCCTTTTCCGTTTGTCCGTGGTTACTTATAGTGTATCGGTACTAACTGCTACTAATGTAAATAATATAGTAATAATAAATTCGATCGCCTGCTGCTTAACCAACCCAAACAAAATTAATTGTGTAGAATCACACTTTGGATCCATCGAAGAGAATGTGCTCGTTCCAAGTTGGATCTTGAGTTCATGAACTCTATTCAATGATAAAAAACATGGGGTAAACGTGTTTTGGTGCGGTTGACTCAACTTGGTCCCGCAGGAAAAGTGAACTCTTCTCTGTCAAAATTCAATGTAGAATTATACTGGGTGTAATAATAAACAAGAAAGGTGAACTAGAAGATCTTGGAGAGGACGACATCGCACTAGGACCACACTTAGATTGTTAGTTCTTCAAGGTACCACGAAGTCAACAATAAAAAAGAAAGGTGAAATTCTTCCAATAATGCCTAGATGCACTTCAGAAGCGAGCGACGCGATGTTAGAATTAATATAGGAAGGGTGGTTGGTTGTGTTTATAAAATACATTCATATTCAGTCCATTGACGTAGCGATAGGGGAAGGAAACGTTGGGAAAACTGGATAGTTGGCAAATGGATCTATGAAGTCGTTGGGTAGGTAACCAATAAAATTAATTAGTAAATTTTGAACACTCCCTAAATAAAATCCCTTCCCTACGCCCCTGTACATAATCTCTACTTATGCAATACAATTTTTAAAATTTTTAGTTGGTTGAGTTGAAGAATGGAGAGACGTACAATGGACATTTAGTTAGTTGCGATAATTGGATGAATATTAACTTACGAGAAGTTATCTGCACTTCAAGGGTTTGTATCTACTGTTCACCTAATATATCGCAATGCCTGGATAGCGTACTGTGTGTGTTGTGAGGGTTTAAATGTGAGAGACAAAGCTTTATTAATACCTACTCGGGCAATCAAGGCCCGCGGCGGTAATTGCATGCATTCAGCTTCCTGAAGTGGAGCTGGGTTCCAAAAGAGTTGGCCACGCTGGGGGCCCGCGGCCGAGTCCAGTTATTTTTTGATGCCGTTTCGCAAAGTTTCTTCGCCCCTGCCACCAGCGTGCACTAGGTGATTGTTTTTAAACCTAAATAATGTAATAGCCAGCTGTGCACAGGGTCAAACTTACTTACTGCTTTTTAACGTTTTTAGGACGGTGACAAATTTTGGAGAATGCCAGAATGCTACATTAGGGGGAGTACAATTAAATATTTACGAATACCTGATGAAGTCATTGATATGGTAAAAGAAGAAGCTGTACTAAAATCTAAAGGAAGAGGAGATATGAAAGGAAGGGGTGGTTCCAATCAAAGAGGAGGACGAGGAGGCTCTAGAGGTATACAATACTTTAAAAACATACCCTAATGAAATCCTAAATGGTGCAAAATACGTTGGGATCTATTTAGCAAATCCCGTGCAGGCAAACGATAGGGAAGTAAACCAAAAATTGAATATTCAATTTTTAAGGTCCAATGCCTAAAAATAACTTGCGTGATACAAAAGGAAAATCAACAAACTATAAACCATCCATCAAAATTAAAATAAAAGATACAGGTACCTACATTGTGACGTCAGAAAAACCGGGTTAAAATTAATCGGTATGCACAGATGGATAAATTATTTTTAATAGATCTAATATTATAAAGGGGGTCGAGGCAACTATCGACTCGATTCCGCAGTTTGAATCCCACAAATTTATCGAACTTCCCACGTTTTGCAGACTGTCACAAAATATGACACTTCAATTGCATTTTCTGAAGAGATGGATGGTTGGATTGATTTAAATTTTGTAGATACGTCAGTAGGCTATTACTTACTTATTACGTAAGATCTTCAAAAAAAAATATAAAAATCTGTTATTATTTCTTTTGGTTTACAGTCCTGTTGTCTGCAGTTGGAGATTTGACCTCTATTAGGTAGATAGCTTGCAATGTTTGGCGGAGAAAAATATACTTTTCCTCTTTAATGTTGCACAAACTAAACTTTCTCATACATTTTCCAGGTTCTTTTGGCCAGCGTGGCGGTCGCCCACAAGGCAACAGGCCGGCAGGTCAAGGGAGGAATAATATGATGCAAAATAAACAAAAGCCGAAGCCTACCTGAATTTGAACTTACGTCGTATGTAGAGTATGTTAGTACATGCATAATTCATCATTATGTATTACGTACTTATTTATTTTACTCTACAATTTAAATTTTGTATTAACAATATGGACTCAATGATGTACAGATTTCTTTTCAAATCGGAGACCGCAATAATTACAAGAATGATCCCCTGGTTTGTCCTGCAAATAAACGTTCCACATTATTTCTGTGTTATTGAATTTGAGACACAAAGTGTAATAATCGTTTTTTCGGTCAACCAACTGGTTGTGAACATAATAATAGACAAGTATGCACGTAGGGAAGTACGAACCAGATTTATGTAAATCTTAGGGTGCCCAGTCAAACCACCACCACCATCGCAAGATACAACTCGAGACTTGGTTTCCGTCGGTGGTACCTCTCGTATTAATTTCTCAGCCCAATTTTGGTTCACCTTTTTCTCCTTGTCTACAAACCGAGATAGACGGTAGTCGTTGTCCGCCCATTGCTGAAAATAGATAGATGCAGTTAAAGATCCATCGTAGCGACCTATTAATTATCATGCTAATAAATAGTTGCATTATTTATTTATAAGTCAAACTAACAGTGGGTAAAAATCATCAAAAATATGTGTGATCCATTTAGATAGGTAATTAAATCCTACTTATCTGTTCAAAAATACACAACTCTCAATTCATTACCAACAGACTTAGGTAGGTAGTAAGATATAGCTACTTAGGTTATCCGATTTTAATTTAGTTGGAAATTATTTTTAAAATGAGGAGAGGGTAGGTAATTTATAGTCGTGTAAGCATCGTATCCAGTTTTTGTAGGTATGAAGTTAACCCTAGATCAAGGATTTAAGTTTTCTAGACAACTAAAGCTTTATTCACACCACAAGTACCAGAGTAAAACTTTGTTTCTAAATATTCCTAATGTAGGTACCTAGATTCCATAACATTTCGAAGTGTTTAATGAAAGCCCACCTATATACTATCCATTAGAACAAAATTAACAATACCTGTCCTGTATGAGTGATAGGATCTTGAGAACTGGAAAACATTCTTTGTGCAGCTATATAAATTTGTCCATTTTTTATATTTGAAAATATTTTTTGACTTGCACTTCGAAGAGCCATGTTTACAGTTTGAGTCGTCTGCTAATCTGAATTTGCGTCAGCTGTTGGCCAATCAAAATTTGACGCACTTCAAGATTTTCTTGTTTTGTTTTCAAATTTTTTGTTTGGGTTCTTGTAAAATTATTTATTACCTTTTTATGTTCATTAGATAAAAAATGCATTATTTTATCCTTAAAATTTGTAATTAGTCAATATAAAGAACGCTCTAAGACTTGGAAATAATGATCATGACCAACGTAAGTCTCAAAAATCAGTAGGAGAATACTTACAATACCTAAGCAGTACACCTGCTATCTTCTTATTTTATTCCAACCTCGCGCCCTTCAGTTATGAATAACATATGCTTATTTCCTAATAGAATACAAGCTTTAATACCGTGTCCGAGATTGATGAAGGCAGGAGGCTATGGGTTGGAAACTTAGACTATAAACTAACCGAGTAAGTACACACAAAACCATCACATAATAGGGAGGCTCACGGAAAGATTAAAATGTAAATACCTATCAGGATTAGGAAGCTTCTAACCAATAGAAAACGTTGGAAACTTTCTAATGTGTAGCGAAACATCCCCTGTTTATTGTTGTGGCATACACCATATACCGCTGATTGATGGAGGCAGGTTTTATAGAATTTGTTAGCTAGTTTTCCAGTTGTTGTTCTGGTAACTGCTAGGAAAATACCACTTTAGGTCATGGATAATTGGAAAGTTTTATATAGTATTATATTACGGCAAGCATTGATACTAATTATGGTTTTGTTTTATTGGTACCAACTCATAAAAACTTTGCAACGCTTTGGGAACATTGAGAAGTTTGACATGCTGTTCCATCGCCGTGGGCCGTTGGAAGGACAACCAAGGGGCTACGCTTTCGTGACGTATGCAGATTCTTCCCAAGCCACGGAGGCTAAGACCAAATTGAATGGAATGCAGTTGGGGGGCAAGACCGCCAACGTAAAGTGGGCTCATGCCGTTACCCCTGTAGGTTTTCCATTATTAATTCGGGACAATATACATATTCTAAGGTTGCTTTTCCACTATAATGGTAAACATTATACGTGGAAGAAGCACCTATGAAAAGGTGACTGACAGATGAATCATATTTTTCATAGGAGGACTGTGAAAAGCCCAAGAATATACCTGAAATATCGGCGCTAACTGGAGCTAAAGAAGAAAAGCATGCAGTCAACCCTAGCAATACAATTCAAGCGATAGAAGCAAAATTGAAAATGATGCAAAGCTCATCAAGCAACGATATCGATTTTACAGGAAAACCTACTTTATCCATGCAGCCAGGCTCTTGGAAGAGACCCGTTGCCAACAAGTCAAATCAGTCCAAAATTCACAATGACCGTAACAGGGATAGACACAAACGTGAGCCTTACTTAAAATTTAAAAGACGGTAAGATGGTCTAATCTTAATTTATTGTAAATTGAGAATTTTTTCTTGAGTTCCAAAGACTGGCAGCAATTATTACAAATTATTTATTATTTTAAACTAAAATTTACTATGCTAAAGCGGACCATTTTTAATGTTCATCTTCAGAAGTCTGGCAAACAGAACTTGGTACTTTTAAAGTGGGCGACAGTCACATGTTTTCACTTTTCTATAATGAGATCAATAGATCCAACAATTCACTCCCTATTTTTCTTTCGTACTGCAGGCTAACTACGAGTAGGTCGACTGCCCGATCTACCGACCAGACTCACGTATGTTGCACTATTTCCTATTTTAAGAATCTCATTCATATGTTTGTCGCGTACTAAATTGCCAAGTTCCGTTTGACTTTTACCTAATGTTTTTTATAATAATACTCTTTCAAATGTATCTTATGGCGCAAATTTCCTTTACCCCTTATTTATGTCATATTATATATATATTATGTATGTATAGCAGCATGTACGCACTAAATTTTCTAACCAAGTACCTACCTTTCTAAAATTAAATACCACCGAGTTACATTTTTACTCTGAAGCGTATTTATATTTTCCTCGCATGTGATTAGGCAGTGGGACTAATCGCGGACAGGGCACCTGCCCAAATATTTCGCACATACAATGTCTCTCACATCCGTAGCCAAAATTGGCAGGATTGTCTTTTTTCTCTTTAGCAATCGCCTCAAACTGAAGTTCTTCCCTGAAAGCATATTTGTAGGGTTAAGAGTGGTGATACCTCTTAAATGCTGAGACTTCGTGGTACCTTAAAGAACTAGATCATGGAGACAACGACATTGCACTGGGACGCAATGGCGACACCCACACCTACAATACTCGTCAGAAATCGGATTCCCCCGGTGTACCTACCTGTGTGTGAGCGCTCTAGGCTTAGGAATCTTAAAAGGTACACACTAAGAGCTAGGACTTCTCCATGCTAATATAAGTGATATAGCAGCGAGCTGTTTTCGAGTAACCACAAGGTACTGCCTTGGTATAGGTACCACACTTATTTAGATTTTCTGTAA
>Ga0194135_10001296_pt1 | contig 14759 bp, 6 predicted proteins | sample LitLau_LLRF_2013_FD_134024 | JGI IMG/M metagenome (GOLD analysis project Ga0194135, IMG submission 134024) | Freshwater sediment microbial communities in response to fracking from North America - Little Laurel Run_MetaG_LLRF_2013 (version 2) | ecosystem: Environmental > Aquatic > Freshwater >...
GTTGCCAGAGTTTAGATTAATAATCGAATAAACGAACGTTTAGTGTTCGTTTAACATTCGTTTAGTTTCGTTTTCGTTTAGTTTTTTGTCGTAAACTAAACGATTGTAAACGTTTATCATTGTGAACGAAACGAAATCAGAAATTGTAAACGCGTTTATCGTTTATCTTGTATTTCTTCAAAAATTATCAATTAAAAAATTATCAAAACTTTTTACGTATATGCTGCTTAATGAAAAATTGGTCAAATTAAATCTTACCTTTAAATTATTAAAATGAAATGAAAAACATAAGTTGTTACAGCTGTTTGGTATTGTACAAACTTCAGAGATCTTGAAATTAACAAACAAATATTAGTGAAGCGACACACTTACAAAAATCATTCTCAAACCAACATCTCATACAAAGTGACGGAATGATCTAAAAATAATCTTCCTCTCACTTCTTACATCTTATAAAATGGATTACTTTATTATTAACACATAGTTAGCTTCCAGTGTAAGTCTATTTCGAATGTTGCTCACGTTCCTGCACATAATACGGATAATTCAAGCATCGAAATCGAATAAACCAGAAGATGCATTTGTAAAAACGATGGGAGCTTATTTAAATTCCAAGGTTTTTCTACCCTTATTCTTCCTATCATTTTAAGATAGCGTTAAAAGAAATTTAAAAATTCCAGTATTTATTGTAAGACGTTAGATTGGCTACACTTTAATTTATAAAATACTTTCTTTGTTTTGATATTACAAGTAATTTGGTAACTCTTACTGATAGTCTCTAGCCAAACCTGCACTACAGAAATACACAGGACTTCAAGAAATGGACTTATGACGTCGAGTTTTCTATATACTCACAATTCAGGATAAATATCAATATGACAATATCTCGAAATAGAACTTATCTCGTGATGGTCACTGTAACTTTATATGTGTTTTAGCAAAGTTATGTCAATATTTTTAGGTCTAGGTAATCGTGTGGCAGAATGTGCTACTTATATATAATTAAGTCACACATCATAATGCAATGAGCATATAATAGACGTGAGACTTTTCATGTTCTTTTTAATTACTGAATCATTTTCACCAGAAACAGTGAGGAGAATTTTTTATGGATTGGGTGAGAGTGGTCAAGTGGAAATAAACGAAAAATAAATTACAATTTTTTTTCGGTAGTTGGCAAAGTCAATCGCATTGAACACTTTTAAATGAGACAAAACCATCCCCTAGGTTAAACTACTGCACTTACAGGTCTACGATTCTAGTTTATATCACCATGAAGTAACATGAGATGATTTTATATTTGTTTAGGTTTCTGTTTGAAATATATCAAATTTATTACAGTTTTGAATGCGGAATGTCATATCGATTATATAAACACCGCCTTCCTTGCTTTTCTATGTTCAGAGTTTACATTTGTAAGATGCTTACAAACGTTTCGGCGTTAGGATTGACCAAAATAAATCAGACATAATAATATAGAGTAATAGGGTCAAGTGTATAAGCATTCTCAGAGTGAGAAAATTTAAAAATGCATTCAGTGTTTTTTTAGATTACGATGTTTAAATTATCCATATTGATAATGTTCAGGAACTTGATAAGCATTAGAAAGAAACTTACACTGGAAGCCAAATATTGGTTTATATTGAAGTAAAAAAACTTGCAACGAAAGTATGGGATATAAGAAAAGAGGGCAAGCCATGATAAAATTTATTGGGTACTTTCTTTGCTTTCAAGTTTTCAACACAGGAAAGAACTTACCTCGTGATGATCTGTGTATTTTTATTTGTGTTTGTCTTTGTGAGAGGTTATGCCAATATTTCCAGGGCTTGCTGATCGTTTGGTAGAATGAGCTACTTACATGAAGTTAAATCATACTGTAATCTGAATACAATAGCCGAGAGACTTTTCATTTCATATTCCCTTTTATAACTGAATCATGTACACAAGAAAAAATTAAGGAGTTAAGATGACTTTGTCTTTGTTTGGGTTTTGTGTATACAATATATTCGTATGATTGTGAAGGCGGAGTGCCATATAGGCCATATGAATACATTCAACCACTGCTACTTGGCTACCTATGTTCAGATATTACATTAGCAATATGTTAATCAACATTTCGGCGTTATGATTGAACAAAAAAAATCTTGCATGCAGTCATAAGAATTGTCTTCTATAAGATTCCAAATTCTAGTTTTTATTAACTAATCTATTTTATTGATTGACATTGCTACAACAAAACCAGTAGGGCGTTTTGTTTCAACGTCAAGTATACTGCCCAGAAACAGATTTATCAGCTATAATATACATAAGATATAACTATTTATTTAAGTTTCGAAAAATACTATTCACAGTCACCTTTTTCAGCAGTAAGCTTGCAGCAATAGTGAATCTGACCTGTACGTACGCGTCAGTTTTGGCTTGAAACAACCTAGTTCCGTTTATCTACACCAATTGGAGATTGGAAAATGAGGAAGTAGACGAGTAATAAAAAGCACGTTCAGCAGAAGAAACTTTACAGAAAAATTGTCCTTCGTTCCATCGATCATTCTTCTTTACCTGCCATTGATTACTTCACGTGCAGCAGATAAATCAATCCATTGGGAACACAACACGTAAACTGACACGTAAATTTAATTTGGAACGACAATAAAACTCACATGTACTGTTAAGAAAAAATTAATTGTAAGAAGAACTCCTGAAAAAGAAACTTTAAATAACTTAAAATTTAACTCTGGTAGTACTTTTATGTATCTTTAATTTAATAGATTGGAGGAGAGTATAAATCAAGCATTCGAATTAACTACAGATATTTGTAAGTATTGTCAGAAAGAGTTTAAATGCTTTGTCCTTGAGAATGAGGGCAAATTGATAAACAAAGTTAAGACACTTTTCAATAAACTTAGGCTTCTTTTGAAGTCTCCAGTCATTTTTTTCTGAATCAAGGTAGCATTGGTACTGTTAAATCAAATACCTAATTAGAATTTGTTAATATTTTATGACAATAAATTTATCAAGGCTTCGAATTGAAAATGTAATTGAAAATTACAGACAACTTGGTGTCAGATTCGGGGTTTATTACTTGTCGTCTATAACTCTATTTTTAAAGAGATATGTGGCTCTGTGGAAGCTACAATAAAGTTTCTGAAAGATCCACATAATTTAAGTTGAGGGAAAACCCTGATATCGTATTTATCTTTCTTTAGTTAAATAGTTAGATATTCTATTCACAAATTCTTTTTTAATAAGTGGAGATGAATTTCGCAATAAAACGATCAAGTGTAAAACAAAACAAGGTTAAACTACGAAGCTACACTTCCAATCAGTAAACATCATGAAAATGAGAGAGCACATTATAGATCCTTTCTGTCCCATAGCATGGCAAGAGGATTCAAGACTTTACTCAGTTTGCATCAAGGTTGTATGTTGTGAACCATTCCTACTCTGAGATAGCTATTCCATTCGTTCAGTTGGTTTCAGTAGCTTGCACGGTTGTTTGTATTCAACCGGAAAACTGATAAGGGTGTGAATTTGAAGGAAATTAGAAGTATTAGTTCATGATGAGATTTCGCGTTCTATCCGTTCTGCAACAGATTTCTGATTTCTCAAGTGACATAATTTGAAAATTGAAAATTGGATGATCAGAATTACTGCTCGTCATATATTATTGTCATCTTCATTTGCTGTTTTACTAATGAAGTTACTTACAAAGTTTTATAAAGATATCCAGACTTCCACATAATGGAAAGAGACATTGCTTCTTATTGCTTTAACACTATTTCGTACTCGAAGTGAATAGACTGCAGAGAAAAAAGCAATCAAACTATCAGCAAATGAAACAGATACACAGACTCAGGATTTATAGACAGGATTTAAGCAACACGCTGTCTTTACATCCTGCACAGGCTAACATGTCAATGTCATTTAAGATTCAACTTAGTGTGGCTAAATCACCAAAGACGATGCTCAATCACCAAAGACGTTTGTTCAATGATGTATTTATTCAATTTGGGACTATTTGTGAGAGCATTTCACCGATATATTTTATTTAACATGATTTTTAATAATTATTGTTCCTGAGGTTTTACACTGTCAGTCCGTAATTTCTGTAAGCTAGCAAACAACGAGAGTATCTATAAAAACTAAGCACCTGGTTTATGACTGAAGAGTTTCACATCTAAGTACATATTAATGACTTAATGAGCTTACACTAATTCAATAGTTGTATATTGCTTTTAACGAAAATTTTCATCTTCCTACATAGTTCATCCCAGTTGTGTTTGCGTCATTACAAACTTCTTAATATTGCGAGATTCCACTCACCGTCTAAAAATTGCACGATTCACTTAAAAACTACTTGTGCACGCAAAAAGGATCGACTTGATTGAAACCATAAGCAAATTAGGAGCATAGCGAAAAATAGATAGTTCTTCTTTGCATTTACCTTTTCCCGGATAAACTAGAGTAAACAGCCCCCGAGATTTGCCAGCTTCCGTTTACCGTTATAGCCTAGAATACTCATTTGTAGTCAATCTAAAAGGTCACTTGGAACTCAGATGACAATACGACAAAGATTGAATGATGACGAGAATTCAATTTCAGTCCCTTATTTCGTAATCCCTTTTTAATTTATTGAGTCAGGTTGAAATATCGCAATGAGAATTGGTTTTTATGACATCATTCCTCGCACTACTTTCTACTTACCTTATGAAAATAATTCCAGGGTTAGTAATCAGTGGACTTGTAATGACGACACCCAAGAGTAACGTGAACTGCTCATGTAATATGTAAAGGTAAATTTACAACTTCTGCTTTCTTTCATAACCACAAATTCTCACATCACGCGAATGAAGAAATAATATGGTAGACTTAGGTCCTTATTACACGCATCTTCGATTTCAATTTTCAAAATTAACCATCTGGTGCGTGCAAATTTGATTTGTGTGTGAGCAAAAAAGAATGATCGTAGCAGCGAAATTATTCTAAGGGCTAGTACACACAACTTGAAGCATGTCATTGAGGAGCACTGCTAAAGATACTACGATTTATTTTGGAAGCCTTAAACGGCAAGTAATAGTTATGAGACAAGTAAAGACAAGCAAGGAACATAATAAATACGCAATAAGCAAACATGTCTGTCTATTTCAAGCTGGCTTAATTCACAAGAGTAGTAGCAATTGTACAAACAACCTTTCACGCGTGTGAGTCTGGTATTGTCAGTTAATGGGTATCACTTACTGATACTTAGATACCAAACCTGAACTTTAGATTTATACACAGGATTTCATGAAATGGACTTATGGCGTCGAGGTTTGTTTATAGTTACAATTATTGATAAATATCAATAGGGCAATTGCAATCTTGACGTCCAGCATGCAGTTATCTTCAGTTTCGTCTAAAGATTATAACTGTGGTAGTCCTTTCGATGCAAATTGAGTTTAAAAAATGTTAGATGGGTTGAAATTAAAAAAGTGGCTTGCTGAGCCTTACAATACAGTGTTTTTGGTGGGATGAGTAGGAGGGTAACAATTTTACTGGCACGCTGATTAGAATTTATTTGATTTTATTAGTTTATTGGCATTAATATCCATTTGTCAAAAAGACTAAACTTGTCACCATTGAATTGACATTTTTTGTGTCACCATTTTTTGGGTCAAATGCCGTATTTCCCTTTATAAGTGCCCATGTGCAGTTAATATTTCAACCCGCGTAAACCACGGGCAGTTATAAAGGGGTGTGCATTTATAAAGGGGGGGCGCTTATTATTTTATAAGATAAATTTACTCATTATCAGTTTTGATTCTTTTGACAAAAAGTACAAATTCCACTAGTTTTGGCATTAAATCTATTAAATATATGTAAATTTTCTCAATAATCTATGTGTAAATTATAAAAGAAGTACTCCACTCAGGACAGAGACAGTGAGATATGGTATGTGTATAAAACTTCTCTTGAAAATGGTAATTGAGGTATGTGCTCATATCTAATGAAATGCCCATGGCCCATGGGATGGGCACTTATACCGGAGGTGCAGTTATTATTTCACACTTGGTCTGGCCATGGGCAGTTATAAAGGGGTGTGCACTTATTAAGCGGGAGCACTTATAAAGGGAAACACGGTACTTGGTTTGAATTCAGATTTACTGGCAAGTAGTGTCGCAAAACATTTGAGTAGACATTTTAATTTTTTTAAATTTCATTTAAAACCACTGATAAGTATTATACCAGAAGTTCAGCTAAAATAAATTTCACAATTCGTATCTTATACAGTTATTTCCACATTATTAATCGAGTAGAAACAAGACAAGGCGTCTTTTTGTAATGATACTCCGAAAATACAAATTAAACAGTCAAACGAAAGCTTGGATAGTTTCGCATGTAAGTAAATTACCTTGCTCCATGTAATATTGTATTAATTGAATTTTCAGAACATTCTTAAGCTAACTAATCTTAAATAATTAGTTTTCGAAGTTGTCTTTGTCTCACAAGCAGCAAATGCTACCACGTAAATCAACTTTCTCTACTATGCACACTACATATATCACACAGGCACCTCACTTTCATGCCCTTTAATTTAATTTAAAAAATCACGTTTACTGGAGATAAAAGTGTCCGAGTTAGAAAAAAATGTATTATAGAATGCAGCATCCAACATGCAATCAGGGACTTAATAGAGATCAATGTAAAAAGATAATAGATCTATACATTTTCAACAGCTCTTGTTCTTCACAGTACATTACGTATGCATTAGTACATTTTCAAGTGAACTATAATTAACGATTTCACATGCATACAATACAACTCAATTTTGAACATAATTCCTGTTTGAAAGGTTAAACAGCTTAAATGGGTATGAGTCGGTAATACCAGTGTGAGGTAATAGCTCCGTAATCAAGTTGGAAGCCTCGGAGGTATCAATGAATACGACTGTTTTGTGTTGAATTTTAAATCACCTGAATGAAACTATTGTGTGAAACATCCTTTACCAATGCCCAAGACTTACGTCTTAATGTGGTTCTTTATTGTATTGGACAACTACGAACAAGTTAGTTCAATTATTTATTGGATTAAATTACGAAATCTATACTTCGTTAATGCTTGCTTGAAATTTTGATCTTTACTTTCTCATGAGCCTTGAAGTCACGATCTACAGCCTACAAATGGTAATACTTTTGGTTTGCATTTATTTTGTGATCACTTACTTTTAAAAAAGGTTTTTATTTATCATTATTAAGTATTCTTCATTCTCGAAACATTTTATATGTGATTGAAACCACTACAATTCCTACGATCACAATAAAATCCATAATGATTTTAAAGTAATACGAATTCTAACTAGCTCCTTACTTGTAAATTCTTTGAAATGGTACATGATTGCCGGACTGGTTCCATTCAATAAAGATTACAAGACATCTCGAGCATTGTCTCTTAAGCTAATTCTTTTCTTCAGTATTGTCGCATATCGGTTCTTTACAACCCAGCTGTAGCTCTCCGTTGAGCTCGAAACTTGGAATGAATCTGCAAATTATTTGAACAGACTATTCAGGTATGAGAGCAGCCTCAAGTCACTTAATACTGTTAATTTGTTCTATTATTTGATATTTGATCCATGAATTACGTGTTACCTCTGATTATTGTTATTGAAGCTTTTCTCACTATTTTTCTTTTTCTTCTTCGACTCTCCAATTTTCGGAAAATCGGTTCCCATGAATCACCACAAATCACCCTGGATTCAAATTGTTAACTTCTTCTTTTCGGGGCTGTTGATTCCCTTTTTCATGATCAGGATTACCTTGCTTGACATGACTTTACCAGGTTATCATTCTGACTTGGGTAATTTGTCGTTTACAATGTATATAAAAAACCCTACGGCTGTTTATAAGACCACCATTGAGCATAGCCAGAAGAAGGATGAGAAACATGTTTGAAATACAAACAGATCAGTTTATTAATGAATGAATTCAATTACATTTGTTGTCATGAGGTATTTTTGAAAACAGAATTACTAGCTTTAAGTTTACGAATCTGTTTCTTTTACATGGTTGTGACACTCAAAGACAAACTAAACCCTGGAACGATGGCTGTAAAAACAATTCTTGCTATTGTGTTTTGTGCAAATGTAGAAATCAGATTGGTCCAGAGTGCGAATGTGTGGTCGAACTCCACACAATTTATTGTTAAAAGGAATCAAGTGTTACCAAAAAAAGCCAATCTGCTGTACAGGCAAAGAATGCTCAAACCATTGGCTCCAATTAAAGTTAAACTAGGAACTTCTAATTTTGTAGAAGTCTCCATGACACTAGTAATACTATCTTTCTACTAACAACAAATTGCTTCTCTGCTTTGTCTTAGCAGAAAACATTATTGCTTTATTAAATCGCAATTCATAAGTGTACTCGTACAATCAGTAGTTGGTAAAAGGTGAACCTTAACGCTGAGAAGCTTAGAAACACTTCCCCTGATGGAAGATACGTAATGCAGTTCAACTTAACTTATCCATTTTTATACTACACACTCCCAACACAATATTTGTAATGAACCTTGGGTATGCTCATAAATTCAAATTAAGTCACCAGTTAGAAAACTACAGCTGTCCTCTAATTTCAGAACAAGAGTTCTCTCTCGTTTGAAACTGTTTCATTGCTAAATAGTAAAAGTATCAGTTAAATAAATGAGTTTTAAAAATTACAAGTAAATGAAAACTTCAGGTTCCAACTTTTACTGAATGTCATCTGTCTACAAATATAGTACATCCGTAATTTACTGTAAAACTACTCTATGTTTTTGACATAAAGTAGTATTAGTAGTAGTAGTAGTATTGGCATTGGTATTAGTAAATACATTAGCAGTAGCCGAGTACTTTCATCCTCGGTAAAATTGTATCGTCCTCGCGCCACCATACGTTTTTTTCAACTTTAAAGTATTATTATTAGGCAGATCAAATAAGATTCCTCGGCCAAAAGTTGAGTTTCACGACAAGTTGATCTGCACTGCAGGAGACTGTTGCAAGCGTCGTGCATGCTTTCGTGCAACTGCGCCTTGAAAGTCTTATTAAAATGTATGGTTTGGTATGGAGGATCAAGATTGCTTTTTTTTACTAAATATGTTGTTCTAATTTTTTGCAATTGCTAACACGATTGAATACATTACCTTCCATTGTTGAATTTTAAGCGTTTATTTTTACATTAATTAATTCACAAATCGGTTGAGAGCTCTATGCGCGATCGATGCGAGAATCGCCTTTTGCTTCAACTTGGTCTAATAGGTTAAATTAATGGAACATTCTTTTTTTGAATGTTGTGTCTCCAAGTACTTGTACTCGCACACTGACCGTTTGAACGTGCATTCTTTGACGTTCCTTTCTCAGTCCTATAATCTATCCATTCCGTTAGTGCTTATTGTTTTACTTTGTGAAAATCGTCAACGAAAATAAGACACAATCTAAACAGGTAAAGAGTTACAGGTGTTAAACCCTAATCGTGTACAGTTCAAATTCAATTAATTATCCAGCTTAAGGTTGGTGTTAAACGAGTTGATTTTATGATGAAGGTTCAATTCAAAGTTACCAACAGGTACCAATAATTCTATATTTTAACTTACCCAAGAATGAAAATTCTTATCGAGCGTGTCTTTTCAGAAATCTACTGCAACTTCACCCAAGCGATAGTACGGGTTTCACTTCCTGATTTTAATGTCAAATTTGCTATCCTGCTTCTCATGATTGACTACAACGAATGATGAAAGATTCAACTTACAAGTTTTTGCTTTCTGTTGACTGTACCAATAGTAAATCATGACCGATAAAGAGACAGTACGCCAGACTTCCTAAATAAAACATGTAAATATATCGCCCATGCATTATATTTCGAATTTTATATTCTATTGTTTTTTCCCGAATTCCAAATAAGTTCGGGTAAGTATTGCGAGACGTTCCATTTTTTCGATTCCTTTCCAGTCTATTTTCATTTGATTAATTTGCTTTTCAATCGGTAAATCGAGCTCTTTCTGTTCAACTCTAACCGTGTTTTATAGAACTATTATCAGGAAACTGAATTACAATTACATTGCACATTTTAGTAGTTAGCTTGTCTTGTCAAACATGAATAATTCCTATCACGATCGAGTGGATTATAAGAAATACGTTGCAATCTCCTACGTGAAATATTGAAAACACGATTGTCTCTTCCTGAGTTTACTGTTAAGTTTTTTTTCTACAATTTTGCATAACTCACTGCAATTATTTAAAACTCTTTCTTATTCGATTAAACGATTATTCTATCCTCTTGAAACTTTTATTCGTCAATCATGGATGCTCATGACACGATATAAACGACTTTTGCTAAATCATGCCTACTTCAATAACACATCCTCATCCTGTTTGACTTGTAGTTAGAAACTTCCGTCTTTCATATTATTGTGTTTGAAAACATATTATCCTACAATTTGAGACAGATAAATGAGCCATATTTATTAAACACAAATTCGTAAATATAGTAATAAAAGCTATGCATATATTCATGTATCGCCAATCGCCAAGTATTAAATGTGAAGTGAATACAAAAACACGTTGATCTTTGCACATTCTACAAATTTATTTGTAAACAATTATGCAATCTAAATCAATAAAGTTGAATATACTTGATATTGTCATAATATAAGAGATGGAAGGCCATAGATTTAATATTATTCTAACAAAACTACGAGATATACATGATATTATGTTATGACGGATATTATATTCAATCAATCGAATGTATACACTAATTGAAGTCATTCAGATTAATAGAGTTTGTGGTTGCCTTTTCTGTTCATGGGATGTCAGAAACGTTTGTTTAAACTAGGAAGATTATTTTTGCAAAAGAAGTAAATATTTGTTTATCTTTATATGCAAGTACTGTCAGTAGACGGCTATTTTAAACATTTTTATTTTTATTAAATTACCTGATAAATTTTCATTTTAAAGTTTAAACAGCTGCTTGATGAGACGTATTCAAAAAAAGCTTTTAGTTGGCTTTAAGTAAAGCGAAAAATATTACATGACTGTGGTTTTGTATTTTCGCAATCAATTTTTAGTCCAATTGAAAAAGCATATCGTAGTATTAAAACTTACTAATGAAAGTCAAACAAATAATAATAAATCAATAGACACACCCTCATATGGGAAGGATAGTCGCTTGTGATATTATGGGTTTAAAATAACTCCACAAGAATAAGAAATTTTTCTCCCCGTGCCTTTTACCCATAACATTTATATCGTAAGGCTGCTGCTGGCTGGTGTACTGATGAATGATCTTTCCTGCGTAGTATTTTTTGAACAAACAATTCAGGATTACGGATTTCTGGAAACAAAGTATTATCATGAGACCATGAGAAAATACCTGAATCATGATAACTGCATACATGTATGGCTAAAGACTGCATATTGATAAACTATACATCTCGTTGTGACTGATAAGAATACCCGACATGAACATTATGAAGCCATGTCTCCAAATTGCTGATAGCTTTGACTCCAAACTGCTTACCTTTTAAATATAGTTTTCGCTTGATGGAGGGAAGGCCAATTAGTCAGGTCAAAAATCAAAATCAGCGGCTTTTAACAGAGTCCTAAAGAGTTTTCTTGGAACTTATTAACTACCGTCTTGAAAAAACCCTTTTTATTTATGCGGAGCCTGAACGTATGGAACGAAATTTCTTTATGAATAATTATGCATATTATAATGCAATTTGCAATTAACACTGTATTAATGTACTTCCGGGAAGTGGAAATAACCATGAGAATTTAAATGCTGCGAAAATTCTATTGAGCACAGATCTTGTTGTTTCAAGGGAGCAAGCACAACTTGCTGTTAGAATTGCTGAATAAACTTCTGAGTCACCTTCCGGTTGCTACGAAGAAATTTGGCTTAGTCGTGATGCAATAAAGGCAAGAGATTTTCGCAGTTGCAAAACAATTTGTTTTACCAAAACTGATCACTTTCAAGTTCCACTAATCAAATCTCCTGGAATGGAATCATCATTGACAAGTAAAAATTAGAGTGAACTTTTACACTATGCGACCTTTCTCGCAAGAAGAACAAATAAAATATTTGCAAATAAATTTTTAGAAGCGAGGAAATGAAAACTTATTGTAAGAAAAAATCCCAGAATCGATCAAAGAACTCCTGCCCAATCCTCTCATGCTCAAACCCTACAGTGAATTTGTACTGAACAAGGAACATAACACAATAAGAATCAATTCGATCGAGCAATTTCAATTGTATAACATGGACATGATTAAGAAACTCAATTTACTTAACGTGGAGAAGACATTAAAGAAAACTTTTGTGCCTAATATTGTCAACACGCGAATCCAAAAGCAGGCGCTAACAGTTTATTTCCCGTTCTATATTTATTTGACTGTGAAGCAAGTGCTAGGAGCGGATTTCCTTACTATTATTTGCTTTCTGGACAGTTGTGGAAAACCAATTAAAAAGTGTCCAGCACCAGAAAAATCAGGACAACTTCTTTTGGAGTTGTAGTGCAAGACAATGAGCAGTTCACGTTTAAGCACAACAGTATTGCTGAATATTTCTATGCGAAGATAATGACAAGTAAGCAAATGTAAACTTTAAACCACATTATGCTGAAAGTTGGCTTGTAGATCGTCCCAAAATGTCAAAATGTCAAACTGATAATCGGCTTACGCATTTTAAAACGGAATGCGACATTCGAGTCTTACCAAGAATTCCACAGAAATATGGAATTGGTGGTTGTCCAGCTGTCAGGGTATGTAAGTGTTTAAATTCAGCTAGCACTTTTTTGAGCAATAATTCACCAACAGGGTTAAGTACTGTTGAGGGAAATCCTGCATCGATCTTTTTTGCCACGATTACGACGGGCCTAAGTGTCGTATTTAAATACGTTTCCATGGAGTATCTACAAAGGCCTCCATGTCGTAATCGTGGCAAAAAAGATCGATGTAGGATTTCCCTCAACAATATCATCAATACTGCGTACTTATTTGTCAAGTTTGCTGATGCATGTATGAGTTTTAAATTATTATTATCATTTTCAAAAGTGAAGTCACAAATTCTGAGTTAAAATGGGAACTGTTTAATTTTGACACAGCTTTTTCTAATTTTTTAGTAAGAGCAGCATGTTCGGTTATATTGTCAATATCTGTTCGTTGGTGAATCTTTGAACGCTTTGATTTGTAAGCATATTAAAAATTCAAAATATATTGTAAGGAGATTTGAGAGGAGAGAGATCAGACCTTTTTAAACATTTTTCAATGAATTAATCCTGAAAAAATGACTAAATTTTTAATTAAAAAGAAAATTACAACCCAAACTTTGCATTGAGGTGTTGTTTAAAGATGCGAAAAAGTTATTTTCGTTTTTTTTAAATTCATTTGAGTATAAAGTACATTTTGTTTCACAGTAATGAAGTAATTTAGTACATTGGAAAGATTTTGCTATTGATCTTCCATGAAAAGGGTTCCTTTTAAAATTGTAGATTGGAACTTTCCAATATTTTAAGTTGTTTGGGCAGAAGGGCTGAGATTTAAAACAATTTCTAGTGGTGGAAGTATTATGTATATTCATAATTAACTTGCAGGACCAGAAAAATGGAACAATTCTGTTAAGTTAGCGGAATCGGTTACGAAACAAATTCGGTAAATTGAAAAAAACTAGGCGAATTTGAATCTAGAACTTGGGAAAATAGTTTCACAGGAGTTAAATGAACTAGATAAGCAATAAAATTTGAATAATTGAATCTCAAAATTGAAATAATATGGCAGTTTGCCACTTGGATTAAAACTACGCCGAGGATTTAAGTACTCGGGAAAATTGTAATATATATCAACGCCTTCTCTTACGTTTATATAGGTTCCATCAATCATGTATACTACAGATATTTCAAAACCAAGGCTTACGACTATGTGTGTTGCAAGTATACTGTAGACTACAGATAAACATTTCCTACAGTTCACAGTAACTTTCCGTGAAACTCAACTTTTGTCGCAAGAATCTCATGGCTCCAGGAAGTTGCAATTTCACCGAATATTCAATTACTCCGCTGACTGCCGAGTGTTAAAAAAATTGAACTGTTCAATGTAAGTAAAACATGTGGATGTTTTGGATACTTTAAAGCAGACCTTTCTTTTCTGAAGCACATCATCTTTTACACAATGCAAAGTAGAGCAATTGCTCATTCATGAACATTTGGGTACGTGTTAATACCACGCAAAAATATCTCAAATGGAAAAATGAGTTCATTTAATCGCGTTATGAGTCAGTGTAAGAGAATGACAAGGGTAGGATTAAACATAAACAAAAAAGTATGTATACTCAAGATATGAGTAATGCGAGTGTCGTGATCATTGAAATCTAGATACAGTGTTGAAATCAACTTCTTTTTCGTTCGTTTCCGTTTCATTACGAGAAACTAGGAGTTTCTTTTGGATTGAATTTCAGGTACAGCCCATAGAAAGTTAAAGGTTTATTTAAATGCAGTAAAATAGCTCCGTACTTCGTTTAAAGAAGAAGAAAACTATTCGCAAATACATCTTCAAGCCTAATAGCATTGACTGATAGAGTTGAGACTCGTTTGTATAAATGCGCGAACATTTTCTTCCAATAAAACTCCTTAATAGGCGACTCCTTAATGTTTACTTACTTTCCAATTGCTCTGCAAGTCGAACAATTATATGCATGATTCCAATTATCAATACACTCATTGTTGGAAATAACAAGTAGAGCAAAATAGTAAATAATTCA
>Ga0194135_10001297_pt1 | contig 14755 bp, 15 predicted proteins | sample LitLau_LLRF_2013_FD_134024 | JGI IMG/M metagenome (GOLD analysis project Ga0194135, IMG submission 134024) | Freshwater sediment microbial communities in response to fracking from North America - Little Laurel Run_MetaG_LLRF_2013 (version 2) | ecosystem: Environmental > Aquatic > Freshwater >...
AATATCAAGTCTTAAGCTAATATGTCTCCTTGTACACACACCACCTGATTGTCTATCTCAAATTCATTGCTCAACATTTATTGTGTCAATCCTTAAGAGGAAATGCTTCTTTCAAAACTGGCTTGATTCTCCCTGAATCTCAAGAGAGTTGGATGAAGTAATACAATTTCAAGACACTTACGGCAAGGACTTCTTTGCTGGTAGCGGTCACATGTATGCATTCACATTTTGTTTAAGGATCTGCTTAGGAGAACAGGCGCTTACTTATCGTTAGTGAGGCTCGGAAAACATGAAAACTGAATACAAAGAATTCTGCACTTCGAGCAATATCTTCTACCTTTCTTAGAAAAATCCACAACCTCACATGAATTTCTTAAGTCTCGCAAACACCAAACGGCTTATATTGCTCTTCCAAATTCACTGTCAGTCACAATGCATACCCAAAGCACTTTATTCGATGGCTTTACACAATCAGGTGAAAGAAAAACATACGAAGAAACACTCCACCAATACCACCAAACCTAGACTTCTCTAAATCTCCAAGCATTACGTAAATGTACAAAAAATAACAATGTTATCCAACATTCTTTTCACTGTATAAATAAATCTGAGCGAATTTAAAAATTGAATAGAGTATTTCTTTTTGTGGCTTGCTGAGAAAAATTCACCCGTAAAGAAATCATGGGAATATATGTATATGTAGTTTCATTTCACCTTCGTAAGCTGGATATTATATTGCAAGTACGTACGTACTAGTCACACTCACTCGCACGAGCATTGTTATATAACTGCTGCACACGTTGAGTGAGTCTCAAATGAATGGATAATCAATTCAATTTCTTAAGCTGCATAGAGAGAATCTGCAATTTAAAAGAACAGACATTCTCTCCTCTTCTCTATCATTGCCATTCATTTAAAAAACAGCGTGAGCTCTTCATCTTTTACATTAACTCAGGTCCTCCTGAATCAAAGAACTTCTCAAGAAACAAATCAATCTCTAGCTCTCAATCTCGCAATTAAAAATTCATCCACTCTGATCCAGACGACAATGAGAGTCTGGTTAAAACAAAATCCAGTCTTCGTCGCACCTTTACTTAATTCCTGTATTAATACACTCATGGAATTCTTTCCAACTAGTTACTCTATCTAAAACATCACACAAAAACTCGACATATTACGACGCGACGATGAGAAATGTATTTTAAAGTTAATCACTAAAGTAAAGATGAACTTTCCCGACAGCCGTATGCCTTGCCACATGACTACCGTATTGTGTATGAACCTCATCTTTAGATTTTCAAGAAGCCTCAGCTTTTTAGGTTCCAGGAAATAATGTAATCTCTCAGTTGAGACAACTTTCATCTCTAACAACTTTATTTCACTCGGACAACCTCAATGAAACAAATCTGAGTAAAGCAATTCAATTTCAGCAAATCCATTTGAGACCTTTACGTGACTAGGCCTTTGTTCCTCGGGTGTTTTATATTCCCTGAATGCTCCAATTGCTCAAGAAAGATGAACAAACATAATCCTAAAGGATAATAATGCTTCCATTTAGTACAAAAAATGCATTATGCTCCTACCGACTATGGAGCCATCAAGATGATGAGGTCTCTCTCTCTGAACAAAGAACAATGAAATGGGGAAGAAGAAGGTGTTTGTCTAATAGCGGAGCATATAGAAGACGATGGATATGTATGGTTCTTGAGGGTGTCATCACCATCATCAGCACTTCTTGGGCAAACGAAGAAGAAGTAAAGAAGCCTACAAGGTGAACTAAACTGAACATATACACTGTTGACTGCGGAGGAACCAAACTATATAGAAATTACTTGTGTCTATACTACTTACTTAATGTCTGTAATATGCTTATGTGTGCTCTTCTCATAGATATGAACTTGTGGGGCTCTTTTCTCACGTCACACTCGACACCATCGGGGTCTTCCTTCTCTCCTTATACTTTATATTATACTACACTTCATAAGTTCACACTACAAACTTGAGTTTGTGTCTGTGTTGTGGTAGTGTGGTGCTCACCGAGGGTCAATGGGTTTCTGTGCCAATTTCGAAAGTTCTTTATGTTAGTGGTACTATACACTATACATCCAATCTTGTTTTGTGTTGTTGTGAATTCGACTTTCATTCTTTGAAAATTCGGCACCACCACCCACGACAACACAAACTATATATACTTGGAAAAGAGAGAGAAAGCAATAATACTTCAACTCTAGCAAAATACCCACCATTTAACTGTATTGGATTCACAAACGAATTACACAAACGATCGTGTTGCAAATGGGCAAATTCCTTTATAACCTTGAAAGACTTGGAGCTAGTAGTGGCTGTTGTGGTGGTGGTGGTGGAGAAAGTTCATTCGAATTTTCTCTCTTTAGAACTATACGTACTACTACTCATTTCAAACACGAGTAAACTAAACCTTATGAAACCTCTCTGACACAAAAGGTTGTCATTTTAATATCCATTACACATTACAAATATATACACTAGAAACATAGTATTATGTCTAAATACTCAGAAAATACAAAGTCATTTCAACAGATGATCAAGCACTGGTACGAAGGTCTCAATCTCTGAAGTACGAAGAATACTTTACTTAAGTATGTGTGATTTAAATTTCATGTAAGTTCTAAAGTCTAAAGACCATATAAATCACACCACTTAAATAACAAGAAAAAGACTTACTGCAAACTGCAAGGCAAAATAACACTCACGTGTAGTTAATACACAACAAGCAACTGGTGAGATCAATGGAGAGACAATTTTTTGCTTAAATTAATGGAAAAACTTGGAAGAATCTCATCATTTCCTTTGCCTTCGTAATACTTGGTACTTTTTCACATTTATATTTTGTGTATTACTTCATCTCCTCCCAATGTAACATGAATTTATATTCTGTGTGTACAGAGTGTGCCTTATATTTCATCTGGAGCTCCTATTGTCATCATCCGAAAAAGTCTCCTTGTAATGAAAAACGATGATTGCAAAATGAAAGATCAAAGTGCAAAAGTTGACAATCTTCTACAAAGGAAAGAAAAATTGCTCAAGTCTTCATCTCACCGTATTGTTGTGAGATCTGAGCTTCTTGTGAATGCTGAAACTTTGACCTATGACTCTTGCAACTACAACGATAATAATAATGCCTTTTGTATCACACGACGAATATTGCAGTATCATTAGTTACTCCGAATCGCGTATCATTTTTTACAGGATTTGTAGATCACAAAATAGTTTCGATATTTGATGACCAGTCACAAATAAGATATTACTACACACCGTCCGTTGAATAAGGAGCAGCTATAGAAGAAACTTTCTACAGAAAATACTATATTACCTCATATCTTATTATACTCCTCACGAACAAAGCGGCAATCATTATTATAATAAGTATACAGGGGATGCCAGTGGAAACTCTTTGAACTTTATATCTTGAGAATATTTTTGTACACAAATATAAATGTGAATTTTATTTTATTTACACAATGAATTCAAAACGATGATGTATAAACGAGAGACAACTGACAATCAATTTTGCTTCGGTGAAGTAACAAGTTGAACGAGTTAACATTTTAAAACGAACGGGTATACTTTTTCAAAGTTGAACTTGTAACCTTTGATGTGCTTTTGAAAAAGAAGAAGCCAAGAGTGTGTTCAAGCAATATTAATGACATGGAGATTCAAACTACTACAGCAAGAGCACGAGGGTCAATACAATCTAATGGCAGTGGCACTCCTGCTGGAAGTAACGTGGAGGAACTCGATCCTAGAATTCATGTGAGTCTATGTAACTTCTACTTCCTTCCTAGATCAATAGAAATAGAAATCAGCCATCCCACAAATAGAACGAGGCAATTAGTCTCTCCATGTGGATTGTATGGTGAATCCAAATGTGGGCTTTCTTCTTATCAGCTATAATGCACATTGAAAAGCTTACGTATTTGTGTGTATGGGTAGGTTTATATAAGGATTTATATAGTTTATGTGTGCAAATACAAAAGGTTATAAATGATTGAGCTGATATACTTTGGCATTTTCATCCTAAAACTCAATGCGTACTTCAATTAAACCACAGAGTAATTACGTAAGGGACTTAGTGAGTATGCGATTGGACACACTCATGAATAATATAGTGACACAGGACCAGAATTGAAAGCCACAAAATACAGCAATTGCATATACTGTACTCAATTTGTGTATAGTGTACTCTCTCCGAACAAGGTTAGCAGTTAGCAATGACTTCCTGGGACACCGAGGTTGTGTGAAAGTTGTGTGTTTGTGTAGACGCTTTCACCACACTCGCTAGGAAAACTCTTCAAGGATCTTTTGCATTATACAAGAATGTCAATGTGTGAGTAAATCACTCTTTGGCTAAGTCACTTGAATAGCTTTCACCATCTACACAAACACACACACACACACACACACCCTTCCGAAGAAGATCACTTTCACTTTATGAATATTTATTGTTCAACTTTAGTGTGAGCTTTAAAGAAAAGTATTTAAATGTAAGCAACCCATCCTTCATCACTTCTTTTGGGACAAGCTTAAAACTCCCTTCTCGAGGTTTGGCATGAGAAGTGTTTTACTAATAAAATGAACTTCCGTAAACTATCTCTCATATATATAAAGCATGAAGGAGTGCGAATAATAGATACATCAAGTGAACTTGCATAACTGATACTTATTTTGATATAAGAAAATGATTTATGGTGGGATTATAAGATGGGATCCTAATTTGTGATGTATTTTGGATGTTACAGCTCGAACTGGAGAAATTGAACACCAGCACCGACCAGATTAACAAATTGGAGAAGGAATTAGAAGTAAGTTTCCGTTCTTATGCATCCGTTGTCATTTGTTAGTTAAAGTACGCTATTTCGCTGTACTCACTTGGTGAATGCAAAATGAGATGGTAGACGGGGCCTGGACAAATGAGTTAGTGTTGTGGAGAAAGGAGGTTTGCATGTGTTCATGTAGAGAAAGGTTTACACATATACATAGAATAGATAGATATTTTGGTCTGTCGTCCTAGAATATCGTGCTACTATTTACCAGCAGCTAACACACATTCAGTGGAGAAATAGTCGAGGAAATTCACCAGTAAACATAATGATGAGATTTCGTTGTGAAGGAGGAGAGAGAGAGAGGATTTTGGGGAGAGAATTCATTTTCATTCATAGTTATATTTACATATGCATAGGGACGAGTGGATGGTCTGAAACGAAATCAAATAAGGTGATGTGTTTACTTATGCACTATGTCCTTCGTCAGCCTCTGCTGCTGTGTATGGTTACTTCTGTTGTGGCTGTTGCAGAAACCACCTCCTACAAATAAACTTCCATTACCTAAGTACAGGAAACATTGATGATTATTACGACGGTAGTTTCCATTAGAGTACCTTTACACGAGTCTTTGCTTTCATTACTTTCTCTGTGTATGCGTTCAAATAGACTATCTGTATTTCCTTTGCGTAGAAAGTATGACTTCCGAGGGTTATTATTGTCTCTATCTGGAATCTAGAGTACCTACATATACTTCGGATGTATTAAACTCAATGGAGGATGTTTAGATTCGTGTCAAACGTGTCTGACACTGCGATCACAGTCCACTGCTGCTGGTTCCTTACTTAACATAAGTGTGTGCGTAGTCGTGTGCTTATAAATGTATTTGGATACTGTATCTCTCTGAATGGGTTGGGATTTACGAGAACTCCGCGAAGGAAGCATTATAGGTCATACATATTGCAGAGAAAGTGTATAGGGACGCATGTAAAAGGTCCATTGAGGCACGTACTATTCAACTGCACTTTGAGTTAAATCGCCTGTGTGTGAAGGGAAAGTGTCACACTCGCAGTGCTTTCTGATGGCCACCGTGTCGTATTTTTAATTCAGGAGACAAATGGACAGTTCCGAGGACTTCTGAGCAGACAAGCTGGAGAACTGGAGAAATTGATGCGTAGGTTGGGAAGTTCGATAGACAAAGCGAGGCCGTTTTATATCGCGAAAGGAGAAGCGGATGAACTACAGAAAAAATGTTTGGAAGCAGCTGTGCAATTCCAGAGAGCCAATGGTAAATATATTTTATACTTACTTTCACCTTTTTAATATGAAGACTGCTGTGGGAGAAAGCAGTAAGCATTCTTTCTGCGCGAGACTCCGGTGAAATGGATATTGGATGGAAATTGCAACATGTTGTATGATGACAAATGTCTCTTTTGTCTTTCGGACAAAATAACCTGTGCGTCTGATTCACTCTGATTCGAAGTAAAAGTACCTGCTCTTTTTCATAAGCACACACCCTTTCACCTCAACTATTATTATTTGTTCTTTACACTCTCCCAATTTAGATTTCTATATAAATGTTATGCATCACCTTTGCTCTTTCCCTTTCAATCTCGTATTTAAATACTTTTGTGTGTAGTTTTCTATGTTCATAACATCCTATACAGAGTCACCTTCAGTTCACGCGCTTTGGTCATGAATTCCAATTCGTAGAAATGTAATTTTATGACTTTTATGAGCATTGGAGTACATAGTTATTATTGCATGTTCTGTTCTGTATTTCCAGACGATGCTGCGGACATAAAGAAATCGGTTGTTCAAGCAGAGAATCGATACACAAAAGACTCGCATTTCGACGGTGCATGTCAGGAAGTTCTAAACCACTTAACCAGCCAGGCAAGAAGATGTTTTTTATTGGTTGCTCATATTTTTATGCTAATTGGTGCCCAAACAAACTCCCTGGTAGAGTGTGAGAGTTAAGAATGAGAGAAGGCGAGAAAAGTTGACTGATGATTCGCAGAAGACTAATGAGGTTTGATTCTTTATTATAACCACGTGTAATATATTTATTATAGGTGATGGAAGCTGAGAGGCAAAAATCCGCCAGCGAAGGTCGTCACAAAGTTCTTTCGGAAAGGTTCTTTGAGGCAGAAAAGAAAGTTCACGAACTCGAAAAGCTTTTACACAAAGATATAGTGAAATCCAAGCCTTATTTCGACATGAAAAATAGTCTGAACTCAACACTAAACGACTTGAAAACCCGAACCGTGAAACTTCAGAGTTCCATCACGGACGCAAAACGAGCTTACTCTTTAGCACTGTACAATCTCGAAATGATCTCGGAAGAAATTCACAGAAGCAGAAGTCGAACTCCAGGAGAAGGAGCTGAGGAAAATGAAAAGAAACTAGAAGACGAATGACGTGTGGGAACAACTAGACGAATTTTTTATATATTTTTTATTATACGCGACAATCAATCATTTAATATATCGCATTGTAACAGTATAAGTAACAATACGGACTCGAAATAAAATTCACTCGTGTAATAAATCGTTAATGTGTGTTGTGCCTTACAAATTAAATGTACTCTCTCTTCCTGGTTAAGTATTATAAGTAGTTGTTTTGTTGACTATTTGTTTAATACGGTGATGATCGACGAGTTAGTTCCATTTTAGTACTTTTCTCTCTTCACCTTCCTTCTTGCGCATCTCTCTCGGCAGTGTGGGTGTGTTTTATTCAGTTTGTCATAATAATTAATAGTTTCCATTATGAAATTGTAAGCTGCATTTTAATGATACTGATTGGCCCCGTGAATAAATTACATTCTTCGTTGGCCTCTATTAAGAGGTTGGCTCTCAGGTCCTCTTCCAGGCCGCCGACGACGAAAGAATCCGCACTGCAATTTAGAATGGAAATAGAAAAAACGAAGTCAGAAAGAGTTTTTGTCATTTTAGAGTCTGACAGATGAGACACACACACACACACGTACTTTGTACAGAGCGAAAATGATGAGAAGGAGAAGAAGAAGTCCTGCTAGAGCTGCCAAAAGGTAAATCCACCAAGGAATAGAAGCCGTCCCGTAATCAGTCCCTTCTTGAATTGTCGTAAAGATCTCATACTTCTTATATCGAAGATAACTTGGATCCACATTGTATGGAAGTTGAGTAACCCGAGTAATTAATCTGGAAGAGATGTTCATGTTCTTTCCTTCTGGAATTCGGTATTCAGGATTCTGCAAATGAGAGAGAGAAAGCATATAAACTCTTTTCCCTTAACTTCTTCTTCTGTCTACGTGAGCATATTTAGTTCAATGCCTATACATAGTATAAGTCTACGTGGAAGTACACAGCATACAGATGATGGAATGAAAGAGAAAGTGATCAAGTCACCTCTTGTTCCTTTAGGTCTATGTCTAGCTTAGTTTTTTGTCTGACATACCTCCACGAGAGTCTTGCTGAAAACTCTCCCTCTGAGAACAAAGACGACACTCGTATTGCTCGCGAATTGATTGATACGACATCGAATTTGAATACAATTGGTGAGTCCACAAAGCTGTTTTTCCTTTTCAATGTCGTCGTCGGTGGAGCGCCTGTTCCGGGAAAAGTATGGCTCCTGAGTTGCCCCCCAGAGACGGAAATCAAATATTATCATTATTATCAAAGCTGCACTCGACAGGGAGAAGACAAAGAGCGATCGGAGAAAGCAAGGGAAAAGGATTTTTGGGAAATTGAAGACTAGGACTTGAGTGGAATGCAATTGAACTCACTTTGTATTCATCAGCCGGGGATGAACTACCCGAACTGGAGCTGCGGCTAGACTCTCCATACGAAGATGAGTATGAGCGAGAGTAGTTGAAACTTTGACTTTGGCCTCTCGAGGATGTTACTCGTTTGTTATCTGAAAAGGACTCCCTATGAGACGTTGCATTTCTAAAACTACTGCTTCCGCTTCCAAAGCTCCCTTCGCCACCACTGCCAAATCCTCCACCACCACCACTACCTCCTCCTCCGTAACTGGAACTGAAACTAGTACTTGTGGAGTAACCTCTTTCACTTCCACCACCTCCAGCACCCCCACCACCACCACTGCTACTGCTACTACTACTGCTATAACGTCTTCCTTCTCCGTCGATTAGAGATTCTTCAGTGTCCAGGACGGTAGTGCTAGTGGTGACTCTTTTTTCATCACGGAAAATGATAGAGTTATGATTCCTATGGATTATAGTGAGACCCAGGGGATTGACATCTTCAACGTGTTCACACACTCCTGGTCCTTCAATGAAAGGCTGTTCCAACAAGTAGAGAAAGTGTTGGTCTCCGTTGACATAACTCGGCCAGAGAATCGTCACCTCTGCTTGTTCGATATGACTTGGTCCTTGGCAAGATACGACATAAACGTGGAATACTTCTGGTCCGATTTCCGTTTCGGACTTTGGTTCATCCGGTCTCTTCCAGAGAGATGCGTTATGGAGAACCGTAGGGGGATTACTCACTCCAGTAACTTTGATATCAGTTTGGACACGTATCGGGAGGGAGATGGGCTTGACATTATCTCCTTGGTGGTAAATCTCCTCGGGGTTTGTGGAATTGACGGTCACATAGAAGTCGTACGAAGACTTCAATTCTGACCCGTAGCGAGGGAGATGCTGGAAAATCACTTTGAATTTCGCCGTGCCGTAAGCAGGGAGCGGATTACCGATATCACACTTGAGTGTATTGTTTGTAGAAGGACTTGGAGCAGAACACAAGATTGGAATGTCCTTGCCGATTTTGTCGAAGCCCACATAAGAGATGCCTTGAGGTACAGTCATATACAGCATGGACTCGTAGCTGTCCTCTCCTTTGTTGGCTACCTCTACGTCAATGTAAATCCGCTCATTCGATCCCATTAAGAATGATTTAGCCGTCCTGCAACCAGCCAAAAGTAGGAGGATTACAATCCAAGCCCTCATTATTATTATTTGCTTCCAACTCTCTAGCAGCAACAGAAGAGCACCACTACCTTCCCTGAGGTGGTCTCACTCTAATTTCCACATTCTCTAAGCCTTTCCACACACACATACATACGTACAAACCACACATGCACATGCCTATAGACTTAAGAGAACTTACTGGGATACTTTAAGGCTCAAATTGGGAACGCAAATATTATCAGATCCGCAATTTTTCTGAATCGAGATGGAATCTTTCTCAGCTGAGGAAGTCGTTACATCGATTACGGGCTGTAAATCCCTTCGTCCGTATCTGTTTTCTCTCATGGAACACTTGAGTTCTGCTTCTAGTGCGGTCAGTTTGTCTCTTATGAGAGGCTGGAGAACACACAAAAGAGGAATTGCAATGAAGTAATCATAGGAAATGACTTTCTCCTATGAGCACGCAACGAGACATGGATTACCACCAGCTGTCTCACTTTAATCGCATCAATCTCGTAAAATTGCATAAAAATGGGAGAAAGTGATAACCATAAACGAAGTTATATGTTACAACTTACTCGGAGATAAACTTGCTGAGTTGTGCAAGTCTGCTTTCTCTTGGTCAGTCTGACAGTTTCATTGATTATATGTCGACCCTCCTGGTTCAGGAAAAACATGCGAGGATCCTTTGATTTCTTTGAGTCAAGAGCATACTGCACATTGAAGTCTGGGGAGTGTCAAGAAAATAACGTGAGTGTTTTAACCCTGATATTTCCTTTTTTTGTGCACAGACACAGGGAGAACAATATCTGATTTTGTGACTTATGAATTTCACCTATAACATCATCAGTTCCTTCGCCATCGTACTCCATGCATAGGCTGAGGGGAAGACACGTCACTGGCGTTAGATCTCTAAGAGTACATCCTTTCTCGTCAAGATTGACTTGTTTGTTCAATGCAGAAGAAAAGGACAATTTTGATTTTACACGAACGACTGGCTTGGATCTACGTTGAGTAGTTTGAATGCAAAAAGAAAAGGAAAAGAATATATAGCACGTCGGTTAATCTAACGTCATTCAAGTCCCGTCTCAAGGGAAAGGATGAGAAAACTGAGACCACACATTTGGTATCGTACCGAAAATATGCCACCATATCAGAATCATACGCTCCAACCAGAAGATCTGGGTACTGATTCCCATCCAAGTCCTTTCCTCCGGATAGAGAAAATCCAAATGTTGATACGCTTTGAGAAAGGGATTCGCCATAGATCACCTGATTGGAATAGTGAATAGAATATGAGACTTCGAAACCGTTTTAGAACGTGTTCTCTTCTCTTTCTCTCTCTCTCCCTCTCTACAAGTGTATACAAAGGAGAGAAAGTATGGGAAAGTGGGAATCGTGTGTGTGTGTGTTTGGATAAGCGAAAGCTATACAGATACATGAAAGGCATAAATCTAAATGTCACAAGATTAATGCGGATATGTATCCGTTGAATACTGAAGAGAGAAAGAGGAGAAAGGGAGCTTTATGATGTTCACTTTCATCCACCCTTGTCCTACACACGTATTGAAAAGAGAGAGTGTGTTTAGCACTTTCCCCATAGAACACACCATCTCAAACTTAATTCACTAATGGTAGTGAAAGTAATCCGCCTAGGATCAACTTGATCAAACGTTGGGATAGATTTAATGATAAAATCTAATTAGCGGTACCTGAGTAAACTCTTTCCTGACACCTGTAGCAGATCCTTGGTAGATGTATACTGCTCCGCGACCCGAAACACCGTCGTATGGAGCCCCCACAGCAAAATCTGACAAAAAAGTTGAACGTGTCGTTAATAGGAAACTCATCACCATCATCGTCATCATCATCATCATCAATAATAACAAACGGTGTACTATATGGCATCAGATTAAAAGCCCTAGGAGTCTTCTCTCTCCTTTCTCGTCCCTTTGATTTAATACAATTAAAGTCTCATCACTTACCATTGTACCCGTCCTTGTTCAAATCCCCAAGAGATGCCAGAGAAAGACCGAATCGTCCCTTGTGAGCTGTCCCATCAATTGTATCCCATTTTTTGAACTTGTGCTACACACATCACACAACAAAGTTTGGATGAGATTGCCTCATAGGAATACATATCATCATCATCATCGTCATGCATGTACACACGTGAGGAGAAAGTAACTTTCTCCAAACAGAACAAGAAGCATCCGTGTGAATAAGTACGAGGAAATGCTGTACAATCTCAAATATGCTTAGACTTTGACGTACTCGTTTGGTCTGATAAACAACGTAGATTCTTCCTGTTTCAATTTTCATAGCTGGATCATCAAAATCTGTGTACATCGGGGATCCAATGACAATGTCGTCCAAACCATCTCCATCAATATCAAGAACGCAGATGGAATATCCAAAGTAAGCTCCAATTTGTTCCCCTGTGATGTTGTGAAGAAATGTCAAGTCTGACGAGAAAATCACCACCTAGTTCAACAGATTTTGAGCATCAGATCATTCGTGTGTTCACTTCCTTTCTCTCAGGCTGTGTACGTATAAAAGTATATACGTGCCGACTGATAGTGACAGGATGCCCCGTCTCAAAGACACACAATTCATTCCACTACACTGAACTCCTACTTTCTCCTGTCTTCCTCCATTATCATTATACACGAAAGTGATATACGTAATATACGTCCAACGTACTTTTCCCGTTAAGTTGGCTCCTCGAGGCATTCCTACGGCCACATCGGACTCATTATCCCCTGAGAATTCTCCATGAACTACAGAGTAGCCCAAATAACTGTCATCATCCCAACTGGGACCTTCTCTCGTCCATCGGATGTCAGGTCGGCTGCCCACTGATTGTGAGTACACTTGACCTACAAAGTAACAGCAGCAGTGAAAGAGACAGATTTCAACACAGTTCCGTTTATTCGTGTCGCATTCATGTAGTGGCATACCGGATGGAGCGAAATAAAAGCATTTAACCAGAAAGGGATCATTATTTAGCATGATAGTGTTTTGTACCATGTAAGATTAATCAATCTTGCACTCGCAAGGGGAGAATGTATTATAAATGGGTTTAATTCACTCGTTTACAGCTGAGGGAGTGAAGCGTAGTTTTATAGAATGAAAGGGGATCATAAATGAGTAGACACGAAATGAACATTATAGCTTAATTCATCACTCTCTCTCTCCGTATTATGTCGCGAATATATAAAGTCCTTTGAGCTTTGGATGAGGAAGCCTTCAACAGGATTTCGCAAAACATTTGTCACAGCTAATTGAATTTATTGAGGCAAATTAATTCAGCCGAGTATTCCACTAATCCATGCGCGTATGCTCATAAAAAGGAATATAAATATAGGGGAGGATTTGTGGTACGCAAAGATGATGTGATTACGAGCAATCAAAGAATAATGCAAACAAACCTGGAGGCAGAAACTGATAAAATGGCACTCGGTTCTCTCCAGTTGACTTCCTTGAGTCGACCATGAATACCTGACCTTTAATAAATTGGAACAAGCGGAAGAAACAGTGAGAAGATGGGCAATGAGTACATAAGTAATAATAATAAGGATGTAATAAAATCACTCGATAAAAATAGACAAAGAGACCTTTTCTGAGAAAATTAAACTACGAAAATAACTCATAAGACTAATCGTAAGCTATCTACAAAATACAAATACACTCGATAGACCTTCTGCAAAACGAAGCAAAAAGACGCGAATGTCTTCTTAAAAGGATATCTCTGATAGAGTTACTAGAAAGAGAAATCACGTCAATCTTCTAAACTTAGTAAACATTAAAGGACTTACCTTGCCAATACCAACTTCCTACTGCACCCAAAAATACCCTCCGACCGTCCTGCACAAATCACATTCACATTATTAGATTTCAAGACTTTCTCTGACTTCTGAGAAAATCTTACGAATGCAGTTATACAAGCACAAATACAAGCCATTAAGCAAAACACACCGTATCCTGTACAATGAATGAATCTTCCATAAACTTATATAATATTCTTCTTGCACTGACACTGTCTAATAAAAGATTAAGGATGTATTCGAATTTATGCCCCATTCCTCGCGTATCTTTGTATCATCATCATATATTAATCAGTTACCCACGCGCGTAGTAGCATATGGACACTTATTTCTCGTGAATATAAATCGTCGAAGAAAAGTCTTTTTCTTTTCCTTAAAGAAAGATCATTTAAAGCAGAGCTTGACACAAACTACCCTAGACACATATACCCATACACACACGTCATGAATCCCATCATTGGATTGGGCAGATAAAGAAACCTGTTAAGTGTGTCTAATGCAACCGAGCTCATAAATTTCCTCGGTCAGAGTGAAATCAGGTCGAAACAGGCGTCTGTAGTAAAAGTCAAACCTAGTTACATTTCACTCGAGCTATTGCCAAAATAGATCATTCACTTTGACAGAAACAATATGCACAGAAATCCTGAGGATGTGTGCTGAACATGTGTCCAATTTATTTTACTTTTTATAACGATGTAAAATTCTTTTAGAGCGATTTTTTATTGATAAATTTCTCTTTCTTCTTTGTGTGTGTGAGTGTAGCATCAACTTTATAGTTGTGTTGGTCAGTTGAGACAAAAGAAAGAGTGTGGATATAGTTGGCGGAAAGAGAGAGAGAGCCCAACTCGCTCAATCGAGCACAAAATTGTGAATATGTGAAACTTTTCCTGTTAGTCAGTCGTATACTTTCCGAATCCGAAACTTTCACTCTCTGTACTTTTTCGCCTCTCTCTCTCCCTTTACTCTTACTTTCTCCGGTCCTTTCCAGTTGTTATCGTGGCTAATATGGATTCCGTTTAATGTTCTCTCGAAGTTAGGTGCTCCAGGCAAAACCCATTTATTCTCGGTTACTTTTCTATAACTTTCTTTCTCGACAGTCTCTCTTTCCTTTTCTATTCTTATTAAGTGTAAAAGCACGAGAGCAATATCTACTGTTCACTCCCAATCACCGTAAAGAAGACTACTTCACTTCAAAAGGTAAACGTGTGTGTGTGTGT
>Ga0194135_10001298_pt1 | contig 14753 bp, 17 predicted proteins | sample LitLau_LLRF_2013_FD_134024 | JGI IMG/M metagenome (GOLD analysis project Ga0194135, IMG submission 134024) | Freshwater sediment microbial communities in response to fracking from North America - Little Laurel Run_MetaG_LLRF_2013 (version 2) | ecosystem: Environmental > Aquatic > Freshwater >...
ATACTGACTGGACCAATCAAGATCTCAGCTACAGCTGCAAAAGTGATGATTCATTGAAAACATAATACCGAGTTGAAATGAGGTTTTTATTTGATTAGATAAAAAAGTTCTCTCAACAACCAAGCCACCGCATATGTTACAACTTATTTCAGCATGTGAGTACAAGGTTAGGGTTACGTGAGAAACACTATACACAATATATACTTGCTATACATCAAGTAAAAATACATGTGGACCATATAGTGTAATAGTGGGAAGTTAATCAATAGTATCATATACCAACCCACCCGCATTTTATGACTGCCGAATACCGATTGTATTCTGACTAACAAGACAGGAAAGGTGATCTGATCGTTTACATGTTCAAAGATAACATTTTCGAACAGTGACTTGTCGCACTCATAAAGCGTCAAACATTTCGTTAATAAAAAGATGGACAAGTTGTAGCCTCAGAGTCAGTGTAACTTAAACAGGTGTCACAGTTCTGACTGCAATCAATTAATTTTGCCCAGTCTTACATTGAGCTGTCAATTTGTCCTCTTCCGACAATCCATTCATACATAAATTAAATAAAACCAAAATACTCTTTGGGAAAATTATTTGCAAGTACTAGCGAACCAGTCCTGATTATTGCAAACACTACAAAATGGCCAAACAAGATCTTGCCGATGGTCGATTGAAGGAAAAGATCCTGGAGATATTGCGAAACAACAATATCTTGGATGAAGTGGCAGAAGTTACCATTCATGAACCAGACCACTTGAAGGGTGAGCACATGGCCACGGCTACTCTCTATGTGGAAGTCAAGTTCAAGAAAGCTTCATTGAAGCCCAAGAATCTTTTTGCGAAGAGGTATTTCAGTTATCAAACTGAATCTTCGTCAAAGGAAATCAATATCATGGAAAACGAAGCGTCCTTCTACACAAAGTTTATTCCTGCTGCAAACGAGTTCTGCAAGAAACAATCAGGGTATGAAATATTACTAGTACATTTTTACTTGAAATATTTTAATACATCATTAATTAATTGTCTTGTACCCAATTCAGGTCTGAGCTCTTGACATTTTTCCCTAAATGTCTTTATGGAGATGCGGAATTCATTGTTCTAGACAATGTCACGCTAAATGACGGATACACAATGGTTCCAAAACTGGATCTACAAAACTATGCTACGTCCAAGTAAGTAAATACACATTGTACAAAGAATGGATTATGTTAGTTGGTCACATGCTAAAAATAAAAAAAAAACGTAATTGTGAAGACATGTCATGAGAAATCTTGCCAAGTACCACGCTGTATCTTACGCAATGGCACAGAGCACTGGAATTGATGAGTTCAAAAAACAATGGGAAATACTAACTCGTGAATTGCTGTTTGACACGGAAAAGAATCCGTCAATTAAGAACGTGTTTGACAGTGGAATTTCAACTTGCATTAGCATTCTGAAGGTACTTGTAGGCCAATAATATGTTATTGCAATGTATAGCTTGAATTCGATAATATTTATCATCAATGATTGAATTAGGAATACCCTGTGGACGGAGGTGCAGACACAATTACAAAGCTTTCAGGATATTTGGGAAACACTTGGGGGACCATTGAAACGGCATTATCTTTAACTCCAAAGGATCCTTTGTTCGCCCTAAATCATGGAGATTGCTGGAACAACAATATGATGTTTAAGATGGGTCCAAATAAAGATATTCAGAGTCACATTTTAGTGGACTTTCAGGTAAATCTACACATAATTAATTAGCTATTAGCTGCTACACTCATAAAGTCTCATAGCTATCAGGGAATAAATTACTCTTCAATATTAAATCTACAGATTACAAGATTTGGTTCGCCCTGTATGGACTTGGCTTATTACTTGTTCACTAGTGTTAAGCCTGATGTTAGAAGGACCTATTTGAAAGATTTACTGAAAGAGTATTTAGCCAGCTTTAAATCGACTTGTGAATTACTTAATGCGGAGTGCTCCGTTACCTTTGATGTAAGTTTTAATGCAGTTATCATTTATGCTATTGTACTGAAAAATGCACTGTATGCTTTAAGCAATACTTGACATGTGAATTTTGAATTTAAAATTAGGAATTGTATGAGGATTTCAAGAAGAGGAGTCCCTTGGGATTCTTTTCAGTATTAATGACTATGTCAACCATGGGTGCAATGAAGGAGATGGACATGAGCAACGTCGGGGAAAACCCTACCATCGAGCAATTAACAGAAATGTTCCAAAATGCTATAAGACGATGGATTGAGAAAAATCCAGAGCTGTCTGCGAATGTAGCGAAAGAGACTGTGAATGCACTTCGAGAGTATTTAGCCTTAACCGGTGCCTCCAAATGAAGATATACTCACGTTGTTTATCTGGGATAAAATATTACGTCTTACACTGTTCCTTATTTCTAAAGGTTATTGTTTAATAATTACAGAATACACGATTGAAAAAAAGGTCCATTATTCTTTGAATGACTGCAGGAGGTTATAGTTAGCGTAATTAATTGCTGGCTTCAATTTAATTTAGTTATACAGTAAGAACGTGGAAAATTGGTGTAAATGAGAACTTGGCTTGAAGCGAGTGTAATAAAGAGCTACCAGCCTGTTATGAAATGCTAAAGATTTCTCATGTTTTGCAATTAATCTGTCATTCGGAGACAGCTGAAGAGTTGCACACGCAAAGAAATCTCAATAAAAGTAGAAGAATACTTTATCAATGAAAAGAAAGATAATTTGAAACAATGGCCAGTTTAACCTAAATACTTCAAAATCTAGTTTGATAGTTCAGTTCAACTCCTTTACTGGCACAAACCGTTTCACAACAGATCCATTCAATCATTCTGCAAAACCAGTGAACAAAAAGTTATAACTTTCCGTTCCAAAAATGATTTTAATAGAATTCTTCCGTCCTTTAGTTCCCGTTATACTCCATTTCTCTTTCGTGCTTTACATTACTTACATAAAAAGTCTAAATCGCCTCGAATTCCTCGGTCTGAATTTTAGTGCGGTATTTACCTCCTTATTTTTATACCAATTCATTGAATTCCTTTATTCAACTTGGATTGGAGTTTGGCTTGGTCATGGAATTAATTTAAGGAAGACCGGAAAGTGGGCGATTGTTACAGGAGCTTCTGATGGAATCGGATTATCCTACTGCAAAGAATTAGCAGCACAAAAAATAAACTTGGTCATGATGAGCCGATCATTAGACCGATTAGAGAAACTTGCCAACCAACTGGAGTCCGAATTCAGCATTAAAACAAAAGTGATTGATGCGGATTTTAGTCGTCCAGAAATATACGACAACATAAGAACTTCCCTTGAAGGAATGGAAATAGGAATTCTCATAAATAACGTAGGGATGTCATATCAATCACCCGAATACTTTCATTGTCTTCCTTCCCCGAAATTTCTCCAGGACATGATAAACACGAACATAATGAGTGTGACAATGATGACGGAAATTGTCCTTCCCGGAATGATTGAAAGAAAGCGAGGAGTTGTGGTCAATATCGGATCAATCACTTGTGCCTCACCTGTCCCGTGGTTTTCCTTGTACAGCGGAACGAAAGCTTTCATGGAAAAATTCACAGAGAATCTAGCAGATGAATATCGGGATCGAGGAATTACTTTCCAGTATTTGTTACCCGGTTATGTTGCCACGAATCTTAGCAAAATCAAAGAAAGTACTGTGTGGGTTCCTGGACCTGCGAGGTTTGTAAAGATGGCTGTGAATTCCATTGGACTTCAGGAGAAAAGTGCCCTGTGGATTCCTCACAGAATGCTTCTTTTTGTTTATTTCTGGTCGTCACTTTTCTTTCCTAAAACGTGTAGAAATGTAATGACTAAAATTATAAGGTCGTTTTGGCTCTATGCAAGAAAACGGGAGATGCAAAAGTCAATTTCCAAGAGTATGTGAATAATACACTTCCATGATTGTTGTTCTCATCATCGATTGAATAAAAAATATCATTGTAAAATTAACTTGTGCATTAATGTATATGTTTGCTTGATTCATTTAAGTTCATACCCAAAACTGGCTTATCACTTTATCCAGAACAACCAATAAGAATTTCTGTGTGGCTGATGTTGCTTTATATAATTTTGTCAGGTCTCCAATATACAGCGTATTTGGTGCTGGGAATTACAGCTGCAGGATAACTTAACTTATATTAATAGTTTGTTATTATGAATGAGTTAACCCAAAATTTACTTTTCATGCAAATACAACACAAGTAAAGGAAATGAAGGAGTATCATTTACAACACAGGCCTTCTTTATCGTCATCTTAAACATATAGTATGGTGTTTAGATGAAATAAGTAATTGATAAAAATATTCATTCCAAGTGGACTTTAGCCTTATTATTTCATATGTACATCGTAATCATAACCATTTTATTGCAAAACTGCTGATTGAAGTGAGAACTAAAATTGAAGGTTTTAGTTTTAAGAAATTAGGATTCAATCTTTTTCCTGTAGTTTTCGTTAGCCGTGTTCGGACAAAATGAGCTTCCAACCTGCAGAAATAACGGACGAGGAAATCCTACGGGACTTCCCTGCAGGACCACTTGACCGATATAGAAAACAGGCAACTTTCGACTGGAAGCAAATGAAAGTTTACATCGATGGAGAAGTTTTAATGAGATTTAAAGTAAGTGAACATTGGATTATCCTTTTGAACCATACTTTAGTATGTGTAATGCCAAGCACAATTTGAAAGAAGGAAAGTTAATGAAAAGTGAATGTAGAATATATAATGTAGACGAATTCTAGATGTCAAAACGATTGATCGATAGACTTTTTGCATACCACGCCTTGTGACAGAAAAAAAAAGTGGTGTAGTAGCTTTCCTACTCCATTATACCCTTTTTCAATAGTTAATTGGCATAGGATACAGTAAATAATGCACGCTTTGGCATTTTTGCCACTTTAATATCAATTAAGAGTTCGGTTAGCACTTTATAGAAATAGTGATGGAATAAAACCAGCTAATAATTAGAGCAAATTAGGGATTTGATTTTGTAACGAAAATTACTAAAGAGCTTTACACAGAGCAGTTGAGGCTACACCGTTAAAATGGGAGTGACAGTTGGAAAGCTGAACGATCACCGTCCTTGCACTGGTGAAATAGCAACTCTGAATATCAGTATGGATTTCGAATACGATTACGACTTGTGTGTGATCGGAGGAGGTTCTGGTGGTCTTGCAGCAGCAAAGAGAGCTGCCAAATTAGGAAAGAAAGTTGCATTGTGTGACTACGTGAAACCAAGTCCTGCAGGGAGTACTTGGGGGCTTGGAGGAACTTGTGTGAACGTAGGATGCATTCCAAAGAAACTAATGCACCAAGCTGCCCTACTGGGTCAAGGAATCAAAGACTCATCATTTTTTGGATGGGATGTTGGAGAAACTACACACGAATGGGAAAAAATGGTCACAGCAATTCAAGAATACATACAATCCCTCAATTGGGGATACAAAGTGGCTCTGCAAAAAGATGATGTCACTTATTTTAACGCTCTGGCATCTTTCGTAGACCCACACACGTTGTCTCTAAATGATGGCAAGCGAGAAGAACCGTGGAATATTACGGCAGCTCATTTTCTCATCGCTGTTGGAGGGAGACCAAGATACCTGAATATTCCTGGAGGAACTCCTGGAGAATTTTGTATCACCTCTGATGATATCTTCTCACTTCCTTATAACCCAGGGAAAGTGCTTCTTGTAGGGGGCTCTTACGTGGCTCTGGAATGCGCTGGATTTCTTGCAGGAATTGGATTGGATGTCACAGTCATGGTACGATCAATACTGCTGAGAGGATTTGACCAACAAATTGCTGAAATGATAGGAACAGCTTTGGAAAAACATGGAGTGAAACTTTTAAGAGGAACTCTGCCTGTTCACATCGAACAAATCTCAGAAGGAACTCCACCGCAGTTGTTGGTTGTGTATGAACACGTGGAGACTGAGGAGAAATATGAAGAAGTGTTTAATACAATTGTCCTTGCAGTAGGGAGAGATCCTTGTACACTCGATTTGGAATTGGGAAATGCAGGAGTAGAATTAAATCCAGATAATGGAAAGATTCTCACGAATGAAAGTGAAGAGACTTCTGTAGGACACATCTTTGCGATTGGAGATGTTGCTGATGGCCGACCAGAACTAACTCCTGCTGCCATACAAGCGGGCAAACTCCTTGTGAACAGGTTGTACGGAGAAAGTTCAGAGCTTGTGGATTACATTAATGTTCCAACAACTGTATTTACTCCGTTGGAATATGGATGCGTTGGATATGCTGAAGAAGATGCGAACGAAGTTTTTGGAGAAGATAATATTGAAGTTTATCACTTGACTGCTCAACCTTTAGAATTCACTCTTCCTGCGAGGTGAGCTGTACTTTATAAGATTTGATTGGAATAAAATATGGGAAGGATTCTATAAAGGATGGATTTCGTATTTTAGGGACAAGACTCTCTCTTACTCAAAATTAGTTTGTCTCAAAACAGAAAACGATCGTGTGATTGGGTTTCATTATCTAGGACCAAATGCAGGTGAAGTAACTCAAGGATTCGCTTTGGCTATCCGACTTAAAGCAACTAAAGAAGACTTCGATAGTTGCATTGGAATTCATCCAACGTGTGCTGAGCTTTTTACAACTCTGACTATTACAAAGTCATCCGGGGAAGATTGGAAAAAGACAAGTTGCTGAAGTTAAAGTGTGTGATGGAATGTATTTCATCACAGTTATTCCTGAATTGCGGATCGTAACAAGTTTCTGAAGTTTCCCACTTGAAGCTTATGTGACACTTGAACCTGAAATCTTCTGAATGAAGAAGGGTTTAAGTCGATAGTTACGAGTTCTGCGGTTTGATAATTAAGGATATCATACACATTATGTTATGCAACTCATTATGAAATTAGAACAAATATGCATTGAAGGCATCAATAGAATAATCTTTTAGTAGGACTGAATAGGTCAGGGCAACTATTTTATTCAATTGGCAACTGGTGTAATTGTGCAAAGTAATAAGCTGATCATACTTTCTTGCAGGCGAAAGTATGGAAAACTTTAGAAAACGACCCTATTTTCGCCCACTTACCAGTGAAACCAACTCTGGCAGAAGCTCGGAAACGGGCGATGATGCAGGTTTTGCGAGTCTGTGATTATAATTTTTTAACAGAAGATGAATTCATGGAAAATCCCTTACTGGTAAATTAGTTCAAAATATCTACCTTTCATCGTTTGCAAAATACCACGTAAAATAAAACATTGATCTTCCATCAGGGAATCCATTTCGTCATAGCTCTTGGCATGTACGACTGGTCAATGAGTGTGAGGAAGTCGCTGCTCTTCGATTTTTTCAAAAATACAATCAGAGGTCAAGGCACAGACAAACATTATACTCTTATGGAGGCTGTGACGGATGGAAAGGTAAGTTAAATACTTCTTCAAAATTTAACATAATTTTTAAGTGCTTTAAACATTGTACCGTTTTTCTCAGATTTTTGGATGCTTCTGCTTGACTGAAATGTCTCATGGTAAAAAGTTTTGTAATTTCATACGAATTATTAACACAAATTACTCATTCTTCATGCATCAAAATTGTAACAAAATTCAGGGACCAACTCGAAAGCAATGCGAACGGAAGCTCGGTTTGATCCAACAACTCAACAATATATTTTACATACTCCGGATTTCGAAGCAGCAAAGACTTGGTCAGGAAACTTAGGTTGAAAAATTATATTGTAATTTTTATTATTCCTCAAAGAATCTGTTTATTGCAACAAATACTTATGGAATTAATAGGAAAATCTGCCACTCACGCTGCTGTTTTTGCCCAGTTGTACACTCCCGACGGAAAATGCCATGGTCTTCACTGCTTTATAGTTCCCATACGAAGTCCAACCACTTTGCTTCCTTTTCCTGGAGTTATCATTGGTGATATGGGAGAAAAGCTTGGCCTTAATGGACTTGACAATGGGTATATGGTTACACCTCATGCAACTATGTTAAAATTAAGTTTAAATACTATTTTTCCTATGCTGAACCTTTGTGTATTTGATATTTTCAGCTATATGATGTTCGATCGTTATCCGGTGTCTCGGGATGCCCTCTTGAACAAAACTGCGGACGTCTCTGCGACTGGAATCTATACAACCCCATACTCAGACCCTAATAAAAGATTTGGTGAGAATTGACTTGGGGTTATATGCGACTGACGATGTAGCTGGAAGTAATAAGTTGCTTGTTTAATTTTTAGGAGCATCTTTGGGGAACTTGTCTTCAGGGCGTGTTGGAATTGTTTGGATGTGTACAGCAAACATAATAAAAGTCATTCCTATAGCCATTCGATACAGCGCTCTTCGCAAACAATTTGGAAATGCAGGGGAAGAAGAAATGCCTGTAATTGAATACCAAATGCAACAGTGGAGATTGTTTCCATACTTGGCTGCAGCTTATGTAATGAAGTCTTATGCTGATGAGTCTTATATGACTCTCATTCACCACGTCTTTAGCCAGTTCGTGGGAGAAAATAAAGATTTGTCAGCAAGACGTGGAGCTGAAATTCATGCGACATCTTCTTGTTCTAAACCTTTGGCTTCGTGGCTTGCAAGGGATGCGGTACAGGAATGCAGAGAAGCTTGTGGAGGTCACGGCTACTTAAGGGCTGCAGGAATTGGATCTGTTCGTGATGATACTGACAGCAATTGCACTTATGAAGTAATGAGATGCATTTGTTTGGTAAAGTTTACATTGAATAGAATAATATAGCGTTGTGATTTTTGTAATTCAGGGAGACAACAATGTTTTATTACAACAAGGAAGCAACTGGTTGATCAAGTTGTGGTTGGATTCAAAATCCAAAGATTTCTCAGACGAGGGTCCTTTGGGATCCTTGAGCTTTTTGAAGGGGAAGATGAAATCTTTCAACGCAAAGTCTGTGAACGAACTACTGAAACCAGAAGTTCTTTTAGAAAATTACAAATGGCTTGTTACTTGGCTGCTCAAATCTTCAGCGGAGAAGTTCCAGGGACTTCAAAAAGAAGGAAGGGATACTTTTACGTCTAAAAATGACTCGCAAGTTTACAAGGCGAGAACTTTATCAATTGCCTACATTGAGCATTACGTTATGGAATTATTTTGGAAAAGGCTCCAAAATCCTGAAATAGCTCCAGAAATTCGTTCGGTTTTAATCAAACTGTTGTTACTCTTTGGCTACTGGAGCTTAGAAAAACACTTGACGAGTTTGTACCAAGGAGGATTTGCTCAAGGTCCAACTGCAGCAGCTTTAATTCGGGAAACCGTGTTGCATTTATGCGAGGAAATTAAACCAGACGCAGTTGCATTGGTTGATGCGATTGCTCCTCCAGATTTCATACTTAATTCATGCTTAGGCCACAGTGATGGACAAGTATATAAAAATCTGCAATTGGCTATGTCACAGACTCCAAATGGATTTGAAAGAGACTCTTATTGGCAAGATATTGTGGGCAAAATACAATCTAAACTTTAAATACTTCAAATACATAATGCAACTTATCTTGTAGTTTAAATAGATTACAGTAGATTTAAGTAAGTATGGTTGAAATAATTTCCTGGAATGGTGGGGACTAATAAATTATCAAGAGCATATATTGTTTTTCTGGGAATTCCAATGGCTTATTCATTATGCATAGACGATTGTCTACTGCGAGTAGCAGGAGCTGCCCACACGGAGACCTTGATGTGAATATCGAAAGGCGTGGGGATAGAATCACTATCTGGCATGATTGGAGCAATGTGATAGAATTTTTCTTGCACGGAAATGTCTCCTGGAATTACATTTTCCTGATGGACTCCACCTGTCCAAGTCTCTGTTCTAGTTCCTGTGTCTTCTTGGTACTTGGTCTGTTTCGGTAAAAGTTAAGGACAGAAGAAGATTTTAAATTGCTTCAAGTGAGTAATGATGAAAAGTGTGAGCAACTGTTTGTGATACACACTTACAGTGATTGTGTACTTATAAGAATCCTGTCGGGTGTATCCATATACGTATCCTAAGCAGGAAAATTGATTTTTATTTTTCACCACTACTTCGACAATCCCTAGAAATGAATTTCCATCGCGTTTCAAATGCACTGCTTTGTATTGATATTCTGATGAAAGGACAAGCAATTCAAAATAGAAAGTTGATTGAAAATTATGCTTTTGGCCAGAAGTAGAAATTACCTCTATCAGGGTTGACAGTTATGACCAAAGATTCCTCGTCCGTGTCCATCTCTTTTATTTCATGCTGCGTTTCCCAGTGGAAAGCCAAATTTTCCGGACCAATAAGCCTGCTTGTGCAATTTGGTACCCAGCAATTCAAACTCCTGAAATTAGTATTTGAAATATGTCAAGGTGGGCTGAGCAGAAACTTTAAATCATTGAGGATGGTTAGAATTGAAGGTTTCACCTGTATTTGCAGGTTTCCTCATGATTTTGCAATTGATGAGCAGTATCTTCTTTCCAGAAATTGGCTCGACATCCATTACTATTGTTCTTGCAGAAATTAACGTGACTCTCAATGAATTGTTCAGCAAAAATGTTTCTTGCACCTTTTGGGGCTTTGCATTGTGGGCATAGGGTGATTTGCTCCCAGCAAATATTGCACAAATGATGGCCGTTTTGGCAACTGTAGATTTGGGGCGTGACGAGCTCCGTGCATACTGGACATCGCATAGATTCCATTAGCTCTTGTCTGCGGATGGTCACAGGGGGTTCTGGATTCCTACAAAACACAGTTTCCTAAGTCTTCGATCTAAGATTCAAATACAGATTTAGAATATTGTGTAAATGCTTACTCCAATGCACAAGGACAAGGAATCTCCTCATCCGTATTTAGTGATTCCTCCATGTCTTCAAAGATTGCCGGACCGTCGCCTACTGACTGAACTTTGGATTATTAGAACTAAATTGTGAATTCAACCAGATAACTTGAATGTTTCAGAGGTTAAAGCTTGTATACGATCTAATCATCCAATATGATGACACAACTGACTCAAACTGAAGTGGGTATAGGATGTAGTTTCATGAAAGCCCGAAGAGTTCATGAATGACTACGGAATCACTGCAGCAAAAAATATTATTGTGTTTAGGAATTTACTGCTAGTAAATGTTCACTCGTGATTCCTATATACTTCTGATGTCACAGATTTCTTCTTTTTAGCATCCGGTAGTCTACAGAGAAGGAACAATATTTACTTTCCAGACAGATACACACACACGCAGTCGAACAATTAGATTATAAGTAAAAATATACGTTTTACAGTTGTGTATAACATCAATAAGTATGGAAAAGTATTTAATCTACTTGTCATGAAGTAATCATCGCTATTAATATCATTGTATGGCTAGTATACAAACATGAACATGTTGTAGTATATACTTGACACTGTTACATCTTCAGAAGCAAAATTGCGCATTGCTTGCTGTAGTTAACATTCGTATTGCCTATACAAGAGAGGCAATTATCATTAAATAATAGCTGCAAACTCTCAGTTTACATGATTTCTTGTTTAATTTTTCCTCGTGTAAACATGCTATCGTTCATATCTCATGTAATAAACAGTTTCCGCGTGTAATATTTGCATTGGTATATAGTGACACATTAAATTGATAGAAGAGGAGGAAAATAAATCAGATTTAATTATTTATTCAACTTGGTAATAAAATTAAACGTAGGATATTATCGAATTAACATAATGCATATTGATTAATGAGCCTAAAATATAACGATCACATGAAATGATCTTAAAAAGAAACAAAACAGCCGATAAGATGGAGTGAGTTCAGTGTAAAAAGTCAACTTATAAAAGAACATATAGCTTATCTTATAGTTATAACTTATAAACTTGATCCTGTTAAAGTCTTTTTATATAGAAACTACGAACCATGTAGACACAAATATAAACTAAACAAAAATACGATGATGAAACTTTTATTGAATCGTAGGAGACGAAGGGGGAGGAGGTGGGGGTGGTTGTGTAAGCTTTAGGAAAGATATCGGCGGATTACTGCTGTCACCTGAGGAATCATCATCATCATCATCATCATCATTATTGGACGAGTCTCCTGTAGGAGTCTTGCAATTTGGACGGTGGAGGATCTCGGAGTCTTCATTGGGAGATTGGGAATTTGAACCTACACTTTGATCAGTTCCTGAGTCTCCAGACGAATCGTGAGGTGAAAGCTCACCTTCTGCTCTTCTTTGAGCGTTTCGCATGGCTTGTTCCCCTAATCTCATCAAATCTTCTACAACCACTCCTCCTATAACCTAAAAGATGAATCTTTTGTTAATTTGAGATTTTATGAATGGGCGCAAAAAATTAGCACATGCTAAAACAATGGGATTCCTCTTACTCGTCTCCAAATTCGACTTGCCGTCACTCCATTATACTCATGAGTGGCTATCATTCGCGTGCTATTGAATTCCATCTTTGTTGTATAAACTTGTCCGCTCTGATGATGATGAGTTAGAAGTAGAGTATTAGGCTCCACGAGAGTTGCAGTTGTCTGCAATGTAAATATTGAATCGATTAATAATTATTTCCAAATAAATTGGAGTATGAATACAAAATCTGCAATTCAACTATAATGTATGAAAATCCTCTCACATCTGTAGTTAAGCAGTCATCTTGCATTTCCTTAAATGGAACTCCAGTTCTGAATGTATTTCTGATTTTCCGGAGAACAGAAGAATACCTATAGTCCCACATCTCAGTCCCTTCATGCATTTTTGGGAACAGCATAAGTTTCCCATCGGCATTGGCGTACATTTTGTACTTATATTCGTTAGCAGCTCCTGTGGGATTTTAGAAGATATTATCAGAAAATGGTAAGGATGTCATCAATGCTCAGTAAACTTACATAAAACTGTTCATAGCTCATGTACTTACCCCCTCCATAGAGAGCAAAACAGAATCGCAAGTATTCTTCACTGCTCTGCTCGGTTACTTCAATAAGTTCGTAATCTCCTGTAACTAGAGGAAAATCGTCAGACTCACACCTGGGGAACGCTTCAGCCATGCCTATATTGATATCCCTTCAGAGTAGTTCAGTCGAAATTCCCGAGAAAATACAATTTCTTAAATAAACTGTAAGAATATCTATTTAATTAAACTTCTGAACTATCTGATTGAAGGTTTAAAATCAGAGTTGTGTCTCAAAGACTAAGTGATGAATGACTGATAAAGACATCAGATAATATATCGAGTACATCACAATGTACAATAATATGCATAAGGTAATTTGAATAAAGAACACCGTCTAGCCATTAATACATAAAGAACTCGTAAAAGCTTGTCTAGCCGAATAATAGACATTAATGAATATGTATATTCAAATGAGTACATTCAATGGTTATAAGTTATTCGAACAATTAATAGAGATTCATTTGAGATAAATGGTCACTACTCCAATCCATCCTAGTAACAGAAGAAGATAATATGAAAGAGGAGGAAGGCTCCGACGTGAACTTTGAGACGAAGGAGAAACTACATCCATGTTGTCCTTCAATACCATGAGCAGGGTCAGTCCGACTTCGTCATCAGTACAAACATGATCTGAAGTTCCAGGACTTTGGACACATCGCTCAGTATCGCAGAGGGGACTGAATTCTGGAAATCCTTGCACCTCGTTTATAGTGCTTCTCGCCCAAGATCGGCCACACTTGTCTCCTGTGCCCCAAAAGAAACATTTTAGTATTGATAGATTTTGCATGAACATAATCTGCATATTTGCATATGAATTCTGAAGATGACTCATCAGAGAGAATTTATGATACCTCCTTTCAGAACACATTTTGTTGCTTTGAGATCCTTAAAACCGTAATTGTCTTCTTCAAATTCTTCAAGACACTGACAAATTCCCATTTCAGAGGCGTTTTTATTACCAGTATCATCAGTATCTATTGGTTTGCAGTAGAGAAGTGCACTTGAATTGCATATTAAGGGTCCTTCTTCTATGAGGTCAAACATTGCATTGCAGATATCGTGTAATTGAGAGTCTTCCAATTCTGTTTGATCTTCGTCATATTTTTTTTGTTCAGCCTGATCTTTAGTGAATAGTTCCAAAGCTTCTTGGTACTTAATGACCTTTTCAGTCAAATTACATGTTTCTCCTAAATCTAACCACGCGTCGTGTTCATCAATAAAGGATCTGTAGGTTAGGAGGTGCGTGTGGTTCATCTTTCCGGCTCCACATGGGAATAGTTTTTCTTTATCCATTTTTCTGTGGTCAACGTCATCGTCCAATCTTGAATGAACTGGTGATAATAATGTTGCTAACATTGCTACAAACCCAAGAAGGAGAATAGGAGGAAGGAGAAGAGACATTTTAGGTATGGATGAAAATCTAAAGTCTGGGATTGTAAGTATTGAGGAGACTTCCGTTCTAAAACGCAACATGGGAATATTACAAGCCCGTACATGATACAAGACTCGGTACTAGTAAAAATAAATTGATTCATTCAATGAAATGAGTATGCTTGAGTCGGACAAGTGTAGGCAATGAAGTTCCATGGAAAACTCGATTGATTTAAAAATAACTTTTGGATTAATCTCTCTCTTTCACCTGTGTCATTTTTTTGAACACCTATTACACAATATGATTGCTGAAACAGACACACCTGAATACGATTACTGATATTTCTCACTGACCATTATTATGTAACCTTTATGTAGGGCAATATGTAACTTTTCACTTCCCGAAGAATTCACTCGTTAACCTCAGTTTTGTA
>Ga0194135_10001299_pt1 | contig 14746 bp, 17 predicted proteins | sample LitLau_LLRF_2013_FD_134024 | JGI IMG/M metagenome (GOLD analysis project Ga0194135, IMG submission 134024) | Freshwater sediment microbial communities in response to fracking from North America - Little Laurel Run_MetaG_LLRF_2013 (version 2) | ecosystem: Environmental > Aquatic > Freshwater >...
AAAGTGTAAGGGAATAATGACTTTGTGTTAATGTGGACCATGGAACCATTAATTTTAATGTAGTATGTCAAAATAGTCGGTATTATCTCTCGGGGAAAGTATATAACTCCAGCTCTACAGAAACATTTCTATATATATGAATGGCTAAGCAGTGTTTCTTGTTGGCTTCCTTTTGAATCTTTAGTAAACTATGTTTGAACGAAGGAGAAGTCTATACATACACATTATTCACAAAAAGTAAGAAATCTCTTTTGTTCTGGAGCCATTATGTGCATAGTAAAGTGATGTCAGTTTATAAACCATTGCTTCTCTCCGCCTACTACTTTCTCTATTCATGATGATGATGATGAAGAGTACTGCTGCTCTCTCCTTGCGGGTCTTGTTTGTGTTCGTTCACAGCCCTTCTTTCTTTCGTTCCTTGGTCTTTACGCACTAGTTCATCTGTCCTCATCCGAGCATTATTTCATGGTTAAGATTGACCACGTTTTCTCCCAAGAAATCCATTACTCTCTTTAAGCTAAACATTCATAGAGAGGGGAGTACATTTATAGAAAAGATATGTGAGTATAGTCAGCTGCATGACTAAACTCATTCATTCAAAGAAATGGGTTCATTGTCAGAGACCATCGTAATAAATGGCAATGTCAAGGAAAGACTTTCACTTAAGAAGGAAGCTACCCTAGTGAAATAATCTGGTTCATCATGTGACTGCTTTAGCATTTGTGCGTTTTCCTATTATACACTAAAAGTAATTTCTTATTCTTACGCGCAGCTCAATAAGCTTCAAAGGTTTTAATATGTATATACACATTCATTCCATATTTCTTAGGAAGAGCGTGCGAATGAATTTTTCGCTTGAGTACATTACTGTGACTGTTTGTCGGTCGACGATCTGAAGAAGTTCTTCCGGTATTGTCATACACATATATATATACACGTATAAGTGTGAAAGTATGTTGCACACACAGGTAAAGAGAGTGAAAGGACTTTCTCTGCTGTTCAAAAATAGCTTAGTATTTCCTCGTCACTCCATGTAGAAGACCAAAAGTGAGTAAGCAAACACCCGGTGTTGATACTTCTAATAGAAAATCTGCGGTAACTTTGTTGAATAATACATTAGTCTAGTGTGCTAAAGTCTCCTTCTTGGGACACAGAAGTATACAGAAGTAGTTAATGTTTAAGAATAAGGGTTGTAGTAGTAAATTATAAGAAATGCGAGTTAGCGCTGCGTACACTCTGTTGTCTGTACTGACTCCATGATAGGACACACAAAGTGTTCGGATAAATACAAGTCCATTCAGCATTGCGGATAGATATATAGAGACAGTTTCACAAAATCCATGAAATCAGCAAGTAAGTATAGGTAAAGAAATGTACAAGACACTTTGAGACTGTCAACCACACGACCAGAATGCTAAAAACTGAAAAACACATTCCTAAGTATGTTTAGATAGTTTGTGTGTGTGTTGTTAGACTTTTGGTAGTGCTGTGACTTTCCCAGGGAATTTTTTTAGCGTTCATGTAAACACCAGAAGTATATATACAGTGTGTGTGGTTGTTTGCGTTGAGCGTAGATTTGAGTGTAAGTTGTGACATGAAATAGCATGCGACTTCGGGAGAAAGAAAATGTTATGTTTAGAGAAAGTGAATAGAATGGGAAGTAGGGGTGAAGAATGATGCTGCATTTACAATGAAGGAGAAGGCAGCAGTGGAAAGGAAGAAGGAGAAAGGTGTACAAAGAATAAAGCGGATCATAGAGAAAGACAGTTTTGAATCTGTGTACATATATATATATATATTGAAAGGGAAGCAGACGGAAGGTGAACAATTTTGAGGTGAGGAAGCAAAGCTGACTCTGTGTGTGTTTAGGTAGAGTTTGAAAAATACTGTGGAAGAAAGACTGACGAGGTTTTAGTCTATTGAAAACTCTGGCGGAGATGATTAATTTGTTTACGTCCAGGAGTAGAAAATTACTTTCTTCCAAAAGGTTCCCGTTAATCTTTTCTCTCGTCTTGAGGAATATAAAGCTTCAAGCCAGATGAGAATGAGTTGGAAATTCACTTTTCTCAGATGGTTTCCTTTCTTGACGTGTGTTTTAAAGGTTGGTTATATGCGTACGAGAGTAGGGTGAGCTTAAATATATGTGTTATGTAAGGGGAGTGTGTGTGTGACTTTTCAAAACGGCTTTTTGTACAATTTGGCAAAGCTTGTTTCACACAGGTCTTTCGTAGAAATTTTGCATCAAAATTAAAGAAGCTTTTACAGTTTCTGGAAAGAGAGTGATAAGACATGGTGGAGAGAAGTGTGAAGAAGAAAAAGTTAGAGAGAATTCATGAGATAGTGTGTGGAACTGAGATTGATCTTCTTCATCTCCTTCTTGAGCTTGGAGTGTATATATAAGAATGAACACATACAAGTTTCATTAGTGCCATATACACCTCAAATGATACGTATAGAAAAGTTAGATGTGTCAAACACTGGATAGGTACATAGCAAGTAGGCAAAGACGGTGAATGTATGTACAGAGAGTCTGTACCTTTCGGGTACTCGCTATCAGTCATCTCCTTGAAGTTAAATTAAAATGGAGGTGATTCTAGAAGGAATCTTCAATTTTTAGGAAGTGTCTCTCGCTTGTCTTATACGGGAATGGCATGTCTATACGATATGTATAGATAGACGTGTGTGTATATAGCATTGAGCTTGGATGAGCAGAGCTATTAATGAATGACAAGATTTTGTGAGAAATGGATGACAGAGATAAAACTCTTTTTCTTCCAAGTAGTAATATTATTATGATTGGGAAAGAATATTTTATGCATTCGCAATGTTTCCAAGAAGCCTCAAGGGTTTTTAGAACTATTTTGAATTTATAAAGGGGAATTTCACCTAGTTTGGTATGTCTTTTTTAACTGTTAAACTACTCCAGGAGTCGGTATGGAGTTGTGAGCGAAAAGATATAATAAATGTGAGACTGACGAGATTCGAATGTAAATGAAAGGGAAATTATTTTAATAGTCCATCAATGACAAAGATTGCATGAGAGACTAAAGGACATTTTTTCTAGTTTGAAATGCATTTTGGTTGGAAGTAGACGACAGATTTGACGTAGATTAAATGAGATTAAGATCATTTATTCTGTATTGCATTTTTGTTTGAAATACACCGAGGTTGACAGTTAAAGAAGAGACAAATGCACACGATGAGTTATAAATGGTTGAGTGCACTTGCATCCGACACAATCGTGATGTGCAGTTTTGAGTTGTTCAAATTACTTCGTGAGATTTAAAGGATTCTAGGAAGAAGCAGTTTGGGTATTAGAGGAACAAGGGAAGGTAGAGTATTTTGCTTGAAGCGAGAGAGTTGTGTTGTTTTTGTTACTAAATGATGATAGTGAATTATGGCTGTGCTGTGTGTACTGTGTTATCTTGTGATGCAATCTTCCTCAATTACATTATAAGCTTGGAGCGGTCCTTAATTAGGTACTGTACAGATATAGGGATGTGGTACTGTACAGATATAGGGATGTTATATGAGAGGTACTACTGCACGTTTTGTGGACTAGTAAATTCGGTCAAAGCCAGTAGGAACAGATGATGAGACAATGGGGATTATTACACAGGCTATATGCCCAGTTATGACTCAATTAACCTCGTGACGCGTTCATTAAGTGATTATGGTAGTTTAAGAATGCTAGACTGTTTTAGTATAAAAGCAGATGCAATTGTTGGACTTGTCATCAATCACATTTCTTTACATTATAAGAAATATCAAAGCTACAACTTCTTTGGAGATTCGTAAAGTGTTTTCAACATGAAATCGGTGAGGATTCGGATAAAGGTTTTATTTGAAAGCTGAGTATACATAATATTTAAAACCGATTGTCATTTCAGACTTTTCTTTCTTTGGCTTTCTCCGCTGGGCTATTGGCAATTGCCTTTGAGTATTGTGAAGCTGGATATCTGGGAGGAGGTGGGGGTGGATTTGGAGGAGGCGGTTATGGAGGAGGTTTGGGAGGATTCGGAGGTGGACAAGGATTTGGAGGAGGCTGGGGTGGAGGATATGGAGGAGGTGGCTTTGGAGGATTCGGCGGAGGAAAGGGAGGATTTGGAGGAGGTGGTTATGGAGGTGGTCTAGGAGGATTCGGAGGCGGAAAGGGGGGATTCGGGGGAGGAGGTTATGGAGGTGGATTCGGTGGAAAGGGAGGATTTGGCGGTGGAGGATTCGGTGGAGGAAAGGGAGGATTTGGAGGAGGCGGTTATGGAGGAGGCTTGGGAGGATTTGGTGGAGGAAAAGGAGGATTTGGAGGAGGAGGCTATGGGGGCGGTTTAGGAGGATTTGGAGGTGGATTTGGAGGCCTCGGAGGTGGTTACGGATGGAGAGGTTAATCTGATCAAGAACTGACTATAGCTCGAATGCCTGCCTGTATACACTGACTTAACTTATCCCTCATAATTTTAGCATAATTAGATCTTTGAATGTAACACTTTTTTAATCTGAAATAAAAAGCTCCCAGAAATCATTAAATTGGCCATAGAAAACCATGTTACTTATATATTAGACTTCATCTCCCGTTCAACTACAAGAACGAAAGAAGTTGAAAACTAAAAACTCAATGCAACTCATACATACATTTTTGACAGACTGCTTTGTTCATGCCCAAAAAGAACAAGACTTTGTTTGCAGTAAATCAGAGAGACCTTGAAGAAAACAAAACATTCCAAAGTCATTCCAGTTACCAGACTTGGAGAGATCCAGCTCTGAGTCTGTTCTTTTTGAAAAGAATTGTATAAATCTACTCATTTTCCAGTGTCATGACTAAATTCTTTAAAAATACAATTCGCCTTAGATTTAGAAAAGCCACTTTCACCCTTTTTTCCTCCTCTAGATTAGCATACACTTTACAAAGCCAGTGGGGAAACTAGGAACCGCAAAGAAAAAGGCCTACACCACGATCAGAGTACCTTCATCTCTCTCTCGTGAATCCGACACATATACCCACACAGCATCACATATTCATAAAGAGGAAGACAAAAGTAGACATTCTTTTTGGTTTCCTCATTCATCTCATCTCACATACAATACTTTTATGTATGCATTCACTGCATATACGCTCATCTCGCCTTCTATGGAGTTTTGTGTATCTTCATCTAAAAAGATGATTCATTTTTTCCTCTAGAATAACAGATAAAGCTGTGGAGTTCAATTCACCAGATTTAACTGGAAAAAGGCGAACTTGTAGAGAGAGATACCTCAGGCCATGCTACTTGCAGCTCTACTACTGCGATGATATTACTAGTATTAAGCGGATTGGGTTTCTCTCCCGTATTTTTCTTACTCTCATACAAACAATAGAAGAATGATTCAGTGTCTCGAGACGAAGTCAGAGTCTTTAGAGGGTGTCTAACACTATACATAAGAATATATATGAGTTTGTATTGTTGTAAGAGAGAACTTTCTCCAGACTTTTTCACACAGTTTACTCTAGAAAGGATATTGATATGGAGAGTATATATACAACGGAGTGTACTCATTATTCGTGGAATTTCGTTTCTTTTGTATGCATCTAATATGAGCTATAAATCTTGTTCAGACGAGTGCATTTTTATCATGAAGAATAGACGTGCTACAGGTTTACTGATTTATGTATCGTTAGTGAAGAGTGAATAAGTAACAACAAACATGTTTCTTTATTTATTTGCAGATGATTCTACCAACTACAGCGACAGCGTGGACTTTATTCCTGGTATTTGGCTCCGTCATTACACACACAGAGATCAATGAAGACTTACTTGTGGATAACAGTAATTCTACAAGCCGTAAGTTTTCTCGATCGTATCTTAATTAAAATCAGAACGTATTTATACAACGTTACAGGATGTGACAATGGGGATAATTTTGTGTGAGTGCTAATTCTTGTGACAAAATGGGATATGGGTATTTAGGAATAAAGCTGTTTGGATAATTATATAGTGTATTAAGTTATATTATCGTGTATGACAAGTTTGTGTAGTTGGTAGTGGTTAGGAAAAAGTTAGAGAGTGTGTGTTCGTTCGTAGTCTTTATTCGGAAACAAAAAGGGTGTTATTACACTCTTAGGTATATATATATGGTTAGTTTCTGAGATAAATACTAGTTTAGTGTTAATAGGAAAACGATTTTGGACGGAGAGACTTTCTCCTGACCGGAAATATCCAAGAGAGACGTGTGTGTATGGGGAACAAGGCTGGCTATGTGAGATTTCCTTGGAGTATCGAGTAATACAATATCTCATCGATCTTGCTTGGCTGACACAATTCCTTCCTTTGTGGATTTCATTATTCCCATTGATTGAGATGGAGTCGGAGTGAGTTTTTTATGGACTTCCACACAGACTTCTTATTTTGTTTGTGGAGCTTTCAACTCTCTTGGAATAAAATAACTCTCTGAACGGTCACTACTAGTATATTTGGCTCGTGATCATTTATTTATTTGACATTGTTATTCTGTCTAGCGATTTGATGATCGATTACACACAAGATCGGTTTTAGTTGAGTGAGTAAAAGGTTGTGAAGGAAAGTATGGAGGAAAGATTAAAAGGAAGGATTGGGAATTCGAGGTTTAATAAGTCTATGGTAAGCAATTTATACTGTGAGTTAAATTGGTGCTCGTTTCGTGACTCGGGTGCATTCAAAGAATAAAAATGAACAAGAATTTTCATATTTCATATTAATGTTTTGTGGAAAATTACAGGGATTTGAGGTTTATGGCCGAGTAATTATATAGTTCTTTGCGATATGCATGTTTAGCTGAAGTTACAGGTATATAGTCGTTCTTGTGAATTAATTTTTCGTGGTTTAAACTTGTAATCGAGGTTCACACAAACACTTTCACTTGAAGAGCATGCATGCATGTGAATTTCTCATGCAGACATGAGTTGAATATCGAACAAATATATATTTGGCGGAGAAGTCTTCTTCTTTGGGGGAATTTCCTGTGTTTTATGCTAATGATTGTGAGATTGAAAGAGCAAAAAATATCTCACGAGTCTCTCCTATATCATTTACACACAATTAAATTCAATGCATCGATAAGTTTCTTTCATCAAAGACCTTCGATAATTTCTCATCCGGGTGTGCGTCGTTTCATTCTCTTGAGTATTCATTGTAGGATTTCATGCGAGTTTTTTCCATGTTGGATCCTTGGGATGAATTTGAAAGCAGATTTTATACAAGGCTTCAAAAATATATTATACAACATTATAATGTTCACGATTAGGTCACAGGGTACTTACACGAGGATTATGTTTTGGATGAATGAGAACTCAAGGATAAATCATTTCCATTATGATAATCTAATGCAAAAGTATACCTATATTGATTAGGATGTGGGGTATCAAATGTGCAAATGGAAATGTGAATGAATCTCTGGCATCTTTAATTAATATGCAATCATAAGTGTACGTAGGATTCTAGGAAACGAGTCTAATAAGCTCATGAAATCTCGTGTTACAGTCAAAGGAAAACATAATACGATTATATTAATTACAAATTATAATTAGAAATTCTTCGTGAGTATACACGAAACTTATGAGTAAGTTAATTATATTTTCCAAGAAATTTCCACTTGGAATTTTGAACACATTCGATTGCCAGTTGTCAAATGTAATTTCTATTAGGTTTGTATAACTTCAAACTCTTCTTCCCTTTGTACTTTTGTGAAAAGGGTTTGCCTTTGCAATAGCTGGAGGCAAAAGCAATTCAATATAAACTTTTGTAAATATGTTTTGTGGATTCTAAGAATTCTGGTTTTGTAATTCTAGTTTATTTGGAAGTTTAATTCACTGCAGCATGGATGTGAAGCTCTATTTGAAATTGATTTAACGATTATGCAATGATATTTTTAGGGTAACTGCAGTGATGTTCACTAATTTGTGAAGTGATCACTGGAGCCACCAAATGATTATGGATACAGATTTGATTAAGAAAATCGGAAGGGAAAGGAAAGAAATCTTTACAGAAAGGATAAAGAACTGTTTACAGTTCACTTATTGCCTTGTTGCGAATATTCCTAATTTGTTCAAACGGGTACATAGACATTTAAGGACTCTATAAGAGATAGTGGAATGTTCCGTGATTATGTGCATTGTAATATTATGTTGGGGAAAGTACCTTTTTTATCTCCTTAAAGTAGGACATGTACACTCGGACTATGGGGAATTACATTTTGTATTGCATGCATGTCTTGAAGGGAGTTTTAGCAGATGAAAGCGGTAGATCAACAGAACGTGTAGCAATTTGTCGCGAGAACTATCTCTTAGTTTGTTGTTGTGAGCCATATCGCGTTCTTGTTAGGAATTATAGGATAGAAAGAGTGCAGACAGACTAAAGAACACAAGAGATACGCAAAATGAGAGTAGGAAATGGGCTTTGAACTCATTCTTGAAGACACACAGCAGTCATTGGAACTGCAGGAGATGTCCGCCCAACTTCCCGTCTAAAATACAGACTATGTATGTATCCTGAAAACAAAAGTGTGTAATACATACATAAAAATGTCAACATGCATGTATATATATCGCAACGACGATTGTTGAGCCACCAAACAAAAACCAAAAAGTAGGAGAGAGACTTGTGTACAATAATAATGACAAGGGAGAAAGGACAAGAGAGGATTTTGCCATTTGCCATAATAACAACGAACGAACAAACAGAAATATACTTGGGCAGTGTTGGGGAAAGCAACGAGGCGGCGAGCGAGATGACTTTCTCTCTCCATATTTACATTTATGTATATTGAATGGCCAGTTTGAAAGTTTGGGAGCAGAAAGGATGAAAGAGAAGAGATATATTTTATACTAAGTGACCTATAAAAGATTTTTTGAAATGGTATTATTCTTGTCTGCGTGTTTGGTTTGTAGTGGAGTCACCGGAGACTATACAGAGCTTAAATCCTTGGGTGAAGATTCCTGAGGATTGGAAGAGTTCTTACCCAGATGAAGGAACTACTTCATCTGAACAGTACTTCCCATCTCACGCCCAAGCTCGTTATTCATCTGGGGGCAGTAGTGGAGGTGGTGGTGGCGGACTTCACCATAGGGAACCTGGAATTGGTCCTGATGGTCAACCTGAACCTTATTTTGATCATGCTATGATGACCAACCTTTCAGAACATCTGGGATCTCATGCTTTTCTCAAATGTCGGGTCAAAAATCTCGGGGATCGAACGGTAAGATGATAAAAACTCTTTTTGTGATTTAATCTTAGATTACACACACTGTGAGAACGATCTGCAGTAGAGACAGAGTCAGTGAATGCTTAACCATTGCCCCTCCTACACTGCTGATGTCGTCTCAAGTCTCGAAGTCTCAAATTATGATGACAAGATATATATATATATATATCTAGATATCTATTCATCAAGACGTACTAAAAGTTATGATAACTGGGAACAAAAGACTATACATACATTCTTTCGCTCGTCGATTGGAGTGGAGAGAGTATGAGTTACACAGAGAGTTGTCTAACGATGGACGAAAGTGAAAGTGGAGATAGAATACGATATGATTTCTGTGTAAAACTAAGATTGACTTTTTAATAGAGTATTATTATATGATTGGAACAAGGTCTTTATGTTGGAATGACAAAATGTTGAACGTGTTCTCATAAAGAAAGTTGGGAATGATGTGAAAGTATTGAAGATGTGTCTAAGCTTTCTTGTCATCATCATGGGTTTTCGAGGAAAAGGTCAAATAAATCTGATTAGAACGAGGAGAGAGGCAGAGAGAAGAATCACTTGAAATTTAATTACTGGGTTGGATTTAATTCAGCCAAGAAGCCCCTTCATACGTTGTACTATGAGTACGCGTGCAGCTTTTAAGTTAGCTAAGCTTAAGTTGCAACTATGAAATGGTTATGGAGAAGTCTTAAGTTTATATAATATTATATGTAGGTTGGCGACTCAATTAGTTAGCAAGAATTGGTTAGAAAGAACAAATAAAGTTTAGCAAGGCTTTGGAATGCAATTCATTTCAGAGTAAATCTCCTTCTTCAAAGGAGAAACGTGTACGTGTTATGAGTGTGTGTGTATATGTAGTTTCCAAGAAGAGGATTTCAAACGTATAAGAATAATCTAGTGTGCACTTCCCTACTAAGCCTACATGGCTTAACAAGTTGATCATGTTGACAGTGGAAATGATGAATTATCTCTTTTACTATCCAGTGTCTCAATATATGTAAGGATGGATATATATATATGCATAGAGAAAAGCGCTTTGCGCATATTGGGAACAATCACAATAGACCTTAAATAATTAAGTACGCTAGTGATTTAATTCCATTTGTATAACGGAGAGACTTGAGAGAAAAGTAAACGCTTGGAGAAAGTGACTAGAGAGCGATATTGAGATATATACGTTTGTTATGTTGGGTACATTCGAATCGCCTACTCTGATTACTGCGGAATCTTTAAATAGCAATAATGTGTTGTTTATATAGTGTATACTAAGCTGTACACAATTGCTTATAATAGAAATACTCTTTCAATGATGGAAGAAGTGTTAGTGGTGATGGCGGTTGTGAATGGTAGAAATAGTTGTGGACTTTCTAGCAACACTCGAATATCTCGCCTCTATCTATTTAAAAGCGCACACACTTGTTCACACTGAAAGGGGAAAATGATGAAGTACTTAGAGCTAGCTGAGATTCGGCAAAGGTGTCACTTGCACGCGTGTATTTATATATATAATTCCTTTTGCACTAAATTGAATGAGAGTTCCTTACACGAGATTATCTTTAGTATAGCACGGCGTATTGAAGAGAGAGAGAGAGAGAGTTACATTTATTTATGCTCTTAAACTCTGCTGGAGGGATGTAGACAGATACAGTGATATACATTTGTGAAGAGTCTTTATACACACTCTCTCTCCAGCTTTGTGTATTGAGTTGTATAGAAGGGAAAGATTCGTTGCAAAATGAAATGAATGGACGAAATGTCATCTAAATTACCAAAAAAAAGTCGGGCCTTAAATTACACCGGGAAGATTTATCGGCTCTCTGTACTCTTACAAAATATTGTACTTCTTTTCTACTCTCAAGATTCCTCTATGGAGAAATGTGTGTGTATTATTGTGTATGTGATGATAATTTATACAGAGAGAGAGAGAGAGAGAGAGTCGGAAGGAAAGAGTTTTTCGCAATAAATGCGTACACACTTATGGTGACTCGTCTAGTATATTAATATCATATCATACCTAAACCCAAAGAGATCTTTTCTAGTGTGTGTCTCGTCGTCCAATTTACTATTACTATTGGGGTATATATGGTTTAAGTAGTCGAAGAAAATTGTTCGTCCCAAAGAAGTTGTGGAGACAGCAGTGCGAGCAGTGGAGACTTTGGTGAAGGAAAGAGAGTGGATTCATTTCATGGAATGTATCCTGTGGAAGAACAAATGGTATAATTTTTATGCTACATCATCTGACGACGACGAGTGCAGTGTACACTCAACTGAGTTGGGAACTGGGAAAGGCAGAGAAGCAGACACAAAGTTGATATCTCTAGAGACTAAAAAGAGAAAATTCGCGAATAGGTCTGCTGTCTGTGTATATGCTCCATTCTGTGTAGAGAGGTATGCAACACTGCAGACGGGAATATACTAGCACAGGTTCAAATAGTTTCACTGATTCAGAAGCACACAGTCATAATAAATGAAGTAGTATGCGCATTAGGACAAGATACGCACTTGATTATCTTTACTTCCTCCGAAAAACTCGTCCAACTAAAGATAACAATCCTTTCTAAGTTATTACGTTCATATTTCAATCTCAAATTGAGTGAATTGGACATAAGTCTCATATGAAGAATACGATATGTGAATGTATATATATTGCAATGCTTCATCTCTTTTGTGTGGCCCCTAGACACTCATTTTTCATTTAGTTTAAGATTTTATCACAATTGCCGTTGATTTGCTTACACAGAGCTTTGGATTTTGGAGTCACCATTCAAACGTTGAACGTATCATAGATATATAGGTGTATAGGTATATAGTTTGGATGAGGTAGCATTTTGTACAAAGACACAGGGACAATAAATGCACAAGGGAAAGCAGAAAGACTAGAGGGAATTTATTTTGTGGAAATGATTACATTATACTAGAGTATATATAGTTCGTTAAGCTGTTTTTATATAGATCTAGAGTATCATTTGAGACTATGAAATGTATAAAAACCATTAAAACGATTACAACACGTAATAAGATTTGCGTTTAGCAAGCACAGGATGGAATGAAGGAGCTCTAAGGCATCTCTAACCACGAGCACAGAAGACATGACTTTCTCCAATCGTTTAATGAGATAGAACACAGAAATCTTCTATGTTATCAAGACAAGGGTGAATTTCTCAAAACAATATGTGTGTGTATTTTGAAAAGAGTATTCTCTCTCTCAAGAGATTAGATAAACCAACACAATACAATTTCATCCTAAGCCCAAGTCTAATATTTATCTTAGGATTACATTAGAAGTGGGAATAAATTAGTTTGTTTGTTTAATTGTAGTTTGCGTTGTGAGTTTAGAATTGAGATTGAACGGTCTCCTCTGGAGTGTGTGTATATATAAATGTATAGAAATGTGTATGGATTTATATTAATGTGTATTTGTGCCGCTGGTGACCGATTCAAGTGTCTCGTTGATATTCTATGCAAGTGAAAGCATAAAAGGTTTTGACTTTGTTCGTGACCGCACCATAGAATTATATAATATCCCTCCTGGCCTATTTCTTCTTCCTTTTCTTTGGTGTACTTTCATTCTTCTTCCCTTATTGAATAACTTAAGTCCACACACATAAATAGTTTATATAATGGGGGTTTTGTAAGAAAGTAAAATAAACAAGTTCAAGAAACCTGTGGGGAAATGGGAGTTCGGTAGTTGGCTTCTGTATTCATATCTTTTTGTTCACTGAAATTATACCTTTAAGAATTTAAGATTATTCAGCGGTTCACAAACACAAGTAATAATTATTAGTGGTTTTAATTAGGCCTCACTTATTTGTGTTAGTTTCTTATTGCTTATGTATACACAGAGAAAATATTAGGAAACATTAGAAAAGCAATATGATTAGTTGTATTCGCTTGTTTAGCTTGCACCTTGTCTACACTGGGTTCTTGTGTAAATTGTTGAAGGAAAGGGATAATTCTTGTTCATTCATTTGCCACACGTACAATTATCCACGCGAAAGGTGAGCCACCACTTCTTAGCAAGTAGAATAAAGTTTTGTGCAATCTAAAACAGACGAACTAACTTCGTATATTGATGCATTAACTTAATAAATCACGTAATTTGCATTTACATCCCGTAGAGAGAATAAACTAGAGAGAAAGCGCAGTCACGTCGTACGTGACATGTTTATATTGTGCAATCGTTGGAATGTGAATGCAGGTTTTTTATATTCCTGCCGAGACTCTTAATTCTGAAGTGATGAATGTCAATTGGAAATGCAGGGTGAACATGCCACGCTCTTTAATTGAAGGTTACAGACTAGAAATTGGAAGAAGTCTTTAGAAACCACCTTACTATACATGTATATACGCCAATGTATTTATCATTTATTGGTAATCCTACGGCCTTGGATTTAATAGGGACGTTGTGTGTTTCTTAGTCTGAGAAACTACACGAAGACTTCTGGGTATTGACTATATATATTGGGGAATAATATTGGTCTATAATTCACGACTGATTTATTCTCAGACTATACGGAGTCTCTCATTGTAATTTCCGTAATGTAATGCTTCCTGCTATTTACTGCCGTGTTTTCTATTTCCAAGCCCATTCTAAGGTAATGATCCGGTCGTTATGTTCCACTAACATAGTCCAAGTTAACCTCAAACACGTACACACACACTCTCATGCATTGTATGCTTTCTCTCTCCTCTTTCTCTCTCTCTCTTGTGATGATAATGAATGAGCAGGAGCTAGAGAGTTGTATATTGAAAAGCACCTTTCAGCATTTACCTAAACGTATCTCTCACACTCTACTTTCCCGGTAATTTAGTAAATGTTAAATGCCCACAAAGTAATGAATTGTAATGAGACAGGGAACAAGCCCAAAGTGTAATTAAAGCAAAACGGAAATTCGAGAATGTTATGGTGGGTGTAAGGGAAGAAGAATAGGTGAATGTGTAGTTTACTTTATGTACGGATGCGTTAACACAATTTACATTACATGGGGAGTTTTATGGGCAAAAAGTGAAATTACTTTTTGAAACGGGCCAATACGAGTGCACATTTTATAATTCAACGCTCAACGTGTGTCTTTATGAAAATTTAAATAAATCCCCTGCCATTCAGTGTCACCGAGAGAGATGTGTGTGTGTGTACTTAAGACCGGAAACTAAACTGTATTATACTTTATAGCATGTAATTTGTGTAGATTATATATTATGAATGAATGAAAGTTTGGTAGAGAAAAAACGTGGGGCATTCGTGTAAACTTGTTAATTATTCAAGGTAATGAATTTCCATCTTTCTTAGTCAATTAGTAAGCTCATGTGAGTGTATGCATTGGCTTGAAAAATTCTGTATAATGATTACGTGCACCGATGAAGTGTTTGGAATTTAGAGTGCTGAAGTACAAAAATGTTGCCTACATTTGTTCAAATGGTGGAAAAGAGTTCATTAAATAACACTACAAGGATTTGGATGAACATTTTGACACGTACAAGTAAATTAGGTATGGCTTCCTCACCAATTTAATGAATGGCAGATGTCAATATA
>Ga0194135_10001300_pt1 | contig 14743 bp, 21 predicted proteins | sample LitLau_LLRF_2013_FD_134024 | JGI IMG/M metagenome (GOLD analysis project Ga0194135, IMG submission 134024) | Freshwater sediment microbial communities in response to fracking from North America - Little Laurel Run_MetaG_LLRF_2013 (version 2) | ecosystem: Environmental > Aquatic > Freshwater >...
CACTCACACAGGTCAGACAATAATAGTAGAGAATATAAATTGTGTTCAGGAATTGGAATTACGACTTTTGTGTTTGAAAGATTCACCTTTGTCGCTTTTTTGGCCTTCAAATATTTTTTTGTTGTTGTTTTCGAGAAGACGGGGATAGGAGGAATGGAGTAGAGCAGTTTTGGAGGATTTGCATCGAAATCTTCATTTGTTGTGTGAAAATGCCAACGCCTTTAGTCCAAATACCGATATAGATAGTTCATTTATAAACCAAACCTCTGAATTAGTAATTCTGCATACGTGGTGAGGTGATCGGATCCTTCTCGCAATTGTGGTGAGCGTCCTTGGCACTTACGCCATTTACACCACAACATAACAAAGGACGCGCTATCTTTATTGTATAAGATTTTAGTAGATTTTGTCATCATTCCTTTCCACCTATGTATCATCCATATCCCTGATCTGCCATGGCATGCAAGAAATCTGAAAGTTGTTCCCAAGTTGTCGTTCTTAATTGTTGCACGTAAGCTTTAAGTTCAGTTAAGTTGACTTTACGTTTCCGAATGATAACTTGTTGAAGCTTAACTCAATCAACATTAATTCTGATTTAATTTTTTTCTACACCACCACCAAGGAGCTATAAGAACTCTGGACGTTTAATTCAATAATACGTAGGGATGAATTGGTTGGAATTGAAATGTGTCTTTAGGCTGAGTTGCCGAATGAAAATTAATAAGGAAGGGTCTCTGGGGTGACTTTTTAAGAGCGTGTACCGTTATTGGTTTAAAAAAGTGGTGTGATCATCTCCGCGGATCTTCTATGAGAAATTCCGTGGTGGGTGTCCAGAGGAGGAGTCGGGTGCTTAAAAGATCCATAGCAATGATTTAGATTAGGCGGCGGCAGCTGTTTCGTGTGCTTTAGCCTTTAGTAATTCATTTCTCATTAAGTTGCTTCAGTATTTGAGAAGAGGACGAGGAGTCAGTCGTGGGCTGGACTCGTCTCCCAAAAGCGCTTTTATTGACTTCATTGGCATGGGTAATTAACTTGGTTACACATAATTATTCAGCCCGTTATACTCATAGTTTTTAGATGAGCAGTTCAACACTCATTATCATATTTTCATTAACAGTGTCTTTTTTCTGTTTTGATTCCAGAATTCCAGTCGTTCTAAAGGAAAATTGTCATCTGGCGGAGAGCAACTTTTACCCGGTCGGTGCGGTGGTAGGAAAATTAGAAGGAGCGACTCAAAGATTGTCGACACAATGAAGGCTGCAGGTGGCAATGTCGGTGGAGCCGTGGATCTGCTGAAAAGCTACAGTGGTTCAACGGCGTTGAGCTTTCTCTGTGATATCACTTCCCTCACAATTGATCAGGTAATTAATTTGGTCGTTACATCCAAGGCTTCATTCGTCAACAAGGTTGATGTTTTGTCTTTGACCGAAACTAACCCGATTTGTGTCTTTTTAGGTTAATTTCATTTGCTGTCAACTCTTTGCCCTTTTCCTGAGCTATGTCATGAGGAAATGGATTACGGACCCTATCACTCGTCTATGGTACACGTTCATCTGTGGGATTTCCATCTGCTGCTTTTGTTTTGGAACCCAAATCTTCCACATTATCATTTCGGCAGGGCTGTGCTACTTAATTATTTCTTCCACTACATCAAGATACACGCCGTGGTGAGTGTGTGAGAGGCTCAATCGATTTCCCATTTACCAGTACCACCATTGATTTTGTAACGTTGCCACCGGGTTCATAATGACTTTCCGCTTTTCATAATTAAAATATTAATATATCGTGTGTGCATTCCTTCCTCCATCCAATAGGTTTGTATTGGTTGCCTCGATGGGATATTTATCCTTTCTTCACATCAAGCGGCAGTTTTATGATGAAGCAGGATATGCCTTGGATATAACAGGTATGCTACCAATCACTACTAAGTTCTCAGGATCTCGGAAGACTAATTAAAGAAGTATAAAATTAATTCTATTTTTCCGTTTTATGCTTTTCAGGACCCCACATGGTCTTGACTCAGAAACTCACGTCTCTTGCCTTTTCTGTGATGGATGGGGTAAATGAGAAGAAAGGTAAAGAATTGTCTCCTCTTCAAAAGCAACGCATCGTGCGGGAGCTGCCAAATCCGATGGAATTCTGTAGCTATGTCTTCCAGTTTCAAAGCATGCTAGCAGGACCGTTGGTATTCTATGATGATTTCAAAGAATTCATCCATGTCCCACTCCCAGAGGAAGTCTCAACTCCAGGATTTGATGTGGGAGTCAAGTTGGTCAAAAGCGTCTTCTTTGCAGTGATTTTCCTTGTGTTTGGAACGCAACTCGACGTTCAACACGTTCGACGTAAGCTGGAGTTTTAGAATTATATTCCATAATATTGTCATTTCTCAGTGGGGCTAAATTCGTCATTGGAACTTTGCTTCGTTTCCAGGAGCTGAGTTTCTGGAAGGAACATCTTTTGTGTATAAGATGGGCTACATCATGGTCTCGACGACAGTGGAGCGGTGCAAGTATTACCACGCATGGATTCTGGCGGATGCCGTGTGCAACATGTCCGGTTTGGGTTTTGACCGTTCAAAGGGGACCTGGGATGCAGTCTCGAATGTTCATCCATTTCGACTGGAGTCGTCGCTGAATCTAAAGGAAATTTTGGACAACTGGAACATTGGAACGATGAAATGGCTGCGTTATGTCGTTTACGAACGGAGCCCTGTTCATTTACGAACTAACTTGGTCTACATGGTTTCAGCCTTTTGGCACGGATTCTACCCTGGCTACTACATTACTTTCTTTTCTGGGGCTCTCTTCACCACATCTGGAAGAATCGTAAGGAAAACTATTCCGATGAGAACACCGTAACATTTCTTAAGTGACGCAAACAGTTTTGAGGCGTATGTGGTTTCTCGTTTGACGATGGTTTCTTTCCTGGGAAAAGGGAACGGGCATAAGGGCCCCACTTCCAAATGAGAAACCACCTACAACGCCTCGTCAGAGAACTAATGTCAGAGTCTATGGCTTTTCGAAAGGATTCTTATTTCGAATTCTCGTCTTTCTTTAGGTTCGGAAGCTCGTGCGTCCATATTTCCTGAATAACAACGTCACTAAAGCTGGCTATGACTTTGTTACGTGGTTTGTTACTCGAATGATCCTCGCTTACGTCACATTTGGCTTCGTCGTCCAGGATTTGTACCCTACCCTTGCTGTCTACAGGTAATTTGTTACGACATTACAATCATCAAACTTTGTCGAATCTGTAATGAATGTTGTGATTTTTCCCAGGCGTATCTATTACTTCCTTCACGTCTTTGCTGTGCTTTCAATCTACGTACTACCAGGGCTGGGACCCAAGCCTCCCGGAGCACCGGAGAATGGAAAGCGGGGCACATCTGCACCGAGTGGAGTCACAGGGTCTGGGGGGCCTAGTACACCCGGACAAAACGGATGGTTCGGGTTCAATCCAGCGGTGGAGAGTAGTGGCAGTGGGAGTCCAAGAATCGAAGATAGAAGAGATGTCAGTCACAATATCCCTGGAGGAACTCAAGTAAATCCAGGAAGTGAGGACTGGAAGGCGCGTGTGATGGGCTCACAGGAAGCTGCGACTACCAAGACTGCAAAATTGAAAACTGGGTAACTGCTGTGAGTGTAATCCTTGTTTCCCATAATAATCCAAACTTACCAACATGTGGCTCACTTACCTCCTCTGCCAAAAAATCTATTTGATATGTTTAAATCGAATCTTTCATTCCGTAAGAGGAAAACTCAAGTTCTCATCCATTTAATGCCAATGTTGAAACCCTATATTAATTAATTTTTAAGGGTTAGAGTAATAGAGGAATGTGGAGTGGAGACCAATAATTTTAAATTATGGATAGGCAAGTAGTTCACATAAGGTAATTAAATTATATTTGCACACTCTTTCAACGAGAGAGCATCGGAACAAAGCAATCCATGAATGAAGCTTCTCATATCCAAAGACCTTTTTTCCTCAAGTGTTCGACTGAATGGGAAATTCATATACCTGAACTTACACGGAAATATATATATAGAAAATATTAGACTATATTACAATTTATTAAGAAACCACACAAATTAATTTTTTAGTATAGCTAAAATTGTATATTATTGCATACGCTTGATTATGCTTTGACACTGTAATCCTCGGCAGACTATTTTCTCAATCTCTAACATAGTCGCTTAATATCGAGTGAGCAGAGACTATTTATTGGTAAATTAATGAATTTTCGTTCCCTTCATTCTAATGGAAGGGTTAGGAAGTTTCTTCTCAGTAGCCAATCCCATACCACACTGTTAATTATCAATTGATTAATTGTGATTGTTGAGTTGTAATGCTCTGGTTGTGCATCGGAATCTCTGGAAATACTCCTCAGCACAATCAGTAAATAAACGATACTCTTGTGTTCTCGGGGGTTATTTCCGGAAGGACAAGGGAATGGCAGACTTTGATTCTTCCCAATTCCCATTGTTAGAAAACCTGTTCAGGTGGGAATGTGCGAGCTTGAACAGCGATAAGTTGAGCGGACAAGCGCAGGCCCAAGCAATCCACTTCCGGCTCCGCTTCCAACGACGTTCCTGATTCCTGTGACGACGAATCCTGGATAGGGCTATTAGGAATTAGGAAATGATTAATCGGAACTACTATATTCTTGATTTCCGTGAATACTTATAGCTGAGGGGGATTGAGTCAACCCATGGCCCTACCTCGTCATCGCCATTCCATGTGCCCTCTGACTCATCCAATCAGCATCCTCCTCCGAGAGATCACTTTCCCTTTTTAGTGGAGATTGGAGACTCTCCTGCTACGCTTTTGAGGGAGGGGAGGAGGAATTCAAAACTCCTCTTTTGCAGTCCAACCAAATTCTCCAAAAAAAGTGAATCTGTTTTGTTGTTTGTATTTCTGTAATCTTGTATCTTGTTGCCTGATTGTGAGATGGGTAGTTTTCCTGGACATTGTGTAATTTTTACAATTAATTAGTCAGTAGGAAGGAAGTGCCCAGTTAGAACCCGTTTTGTAAAAATTTAAATCATGGGAAAGGACAAGGTCAAAGTGGGAGTGAGGATCCGACCCTTGAATGGACGCGAGAAGAGTCTCCTCTCCGAAGGGAACGCATCACTAATTACCGAAGTCCCAACCTCATCCAAGAATCAAATTATACTCCGACAAACCTCAATTAGTAACAACAATGGGACTACGAATAATAATAATAATAATACGAGCAATACTAAAAAACCATTTACCTTTGACTACGTCTTTGACCTCAACTCAACCCAAGATGAAGTTTTCCAACCTTTGGGAGAGGATTTACTGTCCAGTGCTTTCGAAGGATACAACGGCTGCCTGTTTGCTTATGGACAAACTGGCTCTGGGAAATCATACACTATGCTGGGTAGCAGTGAGCAAAGGTAAGGTCAGGGTTTTCCTTTTTGTCCAGCTCCAGCTCTTTCTCTCTCTCTCTCTCTGACCTAAATTCATAGTGCTAAATTATTCATTGTTTTTGATTTCCATTTATTTTCAGGGGTGTTATTCCTAGACTCTGTGATGCGATATTTAAAAGAATTGCAGAAGAAAGGGAGAATGACCCAACAGTATTCAAGATTGAAGTGTCTTATATGGAGATTTATAATGAAAAAGTTCGGGATCTACTCGTCGGATCCAATAAAACGTCCCTTAAAGTACGCGAGCACTCTATACTTGGGCCTTACGTAGACGGGCTATCCTTGCTAGCAGTAAAGTCAGCTGAAGACGTGGCTACATTAATGACAGAAGGGAACAAATCCAGAACCGTGGCAGCTACAAATATGAACTCAGAGAGTTCGAGATCCCACGCCGTCTTTACGATTGTGATGACTCAGACTGTGACGGATATTTCCAGTGGGGTCAGTGGAGAGAAGGTCAGCAGGATTTCTCTCGTGGATTTGGCAGGTTCTGAGAGAGCTGTCAAGGTAGATTTTATTTTCTTATGTGAAATTTCGAATACAACAAGTAATCTAACATACTACCACTACAACTGGAGAACAGAAAGAAACTCCTCTGTCAATTTAATGAACAAGTAATAATTGATTTATTTTTTTTATATCAAGACTGGAGCAGTTGGTGAGCGGCTCAAGGAGGGATCCAACATTAACAAGTCCCTTACGACCCTCGGACTTGTCATATCCAAACTAGCAGAAGGCATTGGTGGCGGAAATTCGGGGAAAGATTCCAAATCCTTTATTCCATATCGTGACTCTGTGCTCACATGGCTACTCAAAGACAACTTGGGGGGTAACAGCAGGACGATTATGATTGCAACGGTTTCTCCATCACAGGACAATTATGAGGAAACCCTGTCGACTCTGCGATATGCTGACAGGTACTGAGCTACATTCCCTTTCCTTACTGATTGAAGTACGCTATTTCCTGATCATCACTACAATTTGGCCTTATGATTTCTTTCCAGAGCAAAGAAGATTGTGAATAATGCCGTCGTGAATGAAGATCCAAATGCAAAACTGATTAGGGAGCTACAAGCGGAAGTGAAGCAATTGAGAGACCTGCTGAAGAGCCATGTCACAGATTTAGTTCTCAATGAACAGCTAAACCAGGTAAACGAATTAATTACGGTGCTCAATAAGATGTTAAACTTCATTACTGGTCCCCTTAATAACATAAATTATGAATTTTAGAGTGAGAAATTAATGAGGCAACTCTCTGAACCATGGGAAGAGAAACTTGTGCGTTCGGAACAGGCCCAGCAGGAACGTCAAGCAGCTTTGGAGAAAATGGGAATTTCTGTGCAGCAATCAGGAATTTCGGTAGGCGGTCGACTTCCGTCTCTTTCTAGTGAATAGAGTTTAACAGGAAAACTAAACCACTCATCCTCTCTTTAGGTTGAGAAGAACCGTTTCTACCTCGTTAATCTGAATGCAGACCCAGCCTTAAATGAACTTTTAGTTTACTATTTGAAAGAGGATCGGACTGTCGTTGGACGTCCAGATGCTCCTGATGGTCCACCTGATATCCAGTTGACTGGCCTAGGGATAGAAACTCTCCATTGCGAGCTTGTAATTGAGCCGGATCAAACGCTTTACTTAATTCCCTACCCAAAGGCCCACACCTGTGTTAACGGTGAGCGTATAATTGAGAGACGGAAAGTTCTCCGTCACGGAGATAGGATTTTATGGGGAAATCACCATTTCTTTCGACTCAATTGCCCTGTCAAGCCTCATCCCACCGCATCCACTACAACAACAAACCTCACTTCCTTGCCCACTCCGTCCAATGGATCCTCCGCTACAGGCAAGTTTTCCCATTAATTCTTATTACAAACAAAAAGACGAGACACGCAGAAACAGGAGAAACTCACTTTCGTCATTTCGAGAAACAGCCCTTGTAATTACGATTACTTTTCCCATCTAGAGCTAAAGTAGAAAAGTTTGAATTTTTTCTATCCGGACCTTTCCTTGAACACTCTCTCCCTTGTGATACTCTGATGCGGATTTAATTTAAAAAAAAAACAAACAAGAAGGATAAGGATACTCATACTATTGATTTTCTCGCAGATGGCATTTCCTCCAATGAGGATGAAAGTACTTATGAACAAGCCTCGGCAGAGTTTTCCATGAAACAATTAATCCAGAGTGATCCTATTCATGATGCCGTTGCAAAATTAGAGTCAAAGCACAAAAAGGTATATAAACTACAAATGGGAAATTATACATGATTTGGCGAGGTTTAAAACCAATGAGATTTGTCTCTTCTTAGGATAAGGAGGTTGCACTGGAAAAACAACGCCAAGAGTTTGAACGTCAATTTACAGCTATGATGCATGTCCTGAGTCCTTCAGCTACAATTCCGCCCACCGTTCCATGGGACGCACAACTGTATTTCCAACAGCAGCAACAACAACAGCAGAATCTTTCCACTAGTGTACAAGTTGTGGCAGCTAGGAATTCAAAAATGTCCGAAGGTCTGAAGATTCTCAAGGATTACTTGCTGAAAGCCAATCAGATGGTCAGAGAAGCCAATGAAATTGCACAGGCCATGAAAGTAGCCGTGAAATATAGCGTGGTAGGTTTAGTGTAAACTAAAAGTCTCTGCACCTGTGTGCCTAATTGCCCTTGATTTATCTTTAAACAACTTCACAATGCATTGAACATCAATGTTGCAGACTTTGCTGATTCCTCCAAATAACTTAACACCGAACCGCCCAAAGGGTGCACTGGTAACGGAGCCTTCCATTCGAGTTGAGCAGGATAATCACTACCCGCAGATTTGGTCAATGGAGAAGCTTCACAATAGGTTAATTGACATGCGGGAGCTATACGAGGAGCGGATCAGCTTGGGGATTTCGTTCGGGGACGTCAAAGTCCGTGATCCATTAAACGAAGGCCCACCATCTGCATTCTTCGAACCCGATGTACCGCACGTGCTTCTAGGGATTGCAAATGTATTTTTACAGGTAAGTAACAACGACGCCCCTCACTGTCATTTGTCAACAACTTCTCCTTTTCCCCGTAGGTTCTTTTTTATGATGACGTAACGCTTAAATATCCCGTGCCTGTGATAAATCAACAAGGGGAAATAGTGGGAAGACTTCACGTCGAAGTAGCAAAAGTCTCAACAGGAACACTCGAATCTTCCAAACTCTCCAGAAACACGAATAATTATTCGAAACTGGATAATTCCATGTATGAGGAATATGAGGATGAGGAGGATGAGTTCGATGAGGAGCAAGAGAATGGACCAAGAAGGATCACTGTCAAAGTTACAGTGAGGCATTTAGCCGGTGTCTCATCCAGTCACTACGTATTTTGCCAGTAGGTTTCAATTTTCAGTATTGAGAATACGGTTCACTCGTGTATTCATAATGGCCTAATTTTTCAGGTATGTTTTCTGCGACCAGCACATTGTCGTCCCTCCTACCACCACCACATCTGTCGTTCGGTTCGATCAAACGAAATACTTCACTGTCCCCGTTTCCGAAGAGTTCATTGACTATTGCACGGATTCTGCCTTGGCGATTGAAGTTTGGGGACACCGTGGTGGGAGTCAGGCACTGCAATACCAGTCATCAACAGATTCTGCAATTAGCCAGTCAACAAACTCAACAAATGCAAACGGGGAAATGAACAACAACAGCGTCACGGACAGATGGAAAGAGGTCACGTCACAAATGAAGATTTGGGTTGAGATTAAGGTAAGCCTTTAATCTCTCTTCGGAGAGTAGTTGTTAGAAACCGTAATGTCCCCTCAACATTGAATGCTCCTGTGAGGCAGTAGGACGGTTTCTGACTCGTTGGCAGCATCCCGCGCCAAACAAGGACCTCATTAATTTGTTTGTTTTTTTCTGTTTGAAGGAGTTGAATGAGAATGGGGACTACGTCGCAGTGGATGTGGAGAACGAAGGGGACATGTTGAATGGAACTGGTGGGATACATCAACTTCGCCAAGGCCTCCAGCGTCGGATTCTGATAACTGTTGAGACAGGTGCAAATGCCGGGCAGCTTCCAATCGTCTGTGAGGAGATTGATCAGGTTTCCCTTGGAGCAATTTCTGTGCGATCTACGACAAAGCAGCGACCTTTGGACTCCTACCAAGAAGTTGATTTGTCCGTCCTTAGGGAAAGGTAGGTGCTGAATGTAATGTAATCTGAATGGAGCAAAGCTGCCTGTCATATTCTTGGTTCTTAACTGGGATCGTTTTAGGTGGGGGGATGCACTGAAGCGACGGCGGGATTACTTGGATCGTCATTTACAAGAACTTGCACAGAAAGAGGAAAAGAGTGCGGAGGAGCAGATGCGTGAGAAATCATTAGTCAACCAATGGTTGGCTCTGACGGAGGAGCGCAATGCCGTTCTCGTGCCTGCCCCAGACTCGGGAGTGCCGGGGTAAGAAATAACCCGACGGTTGACCGTGGAATTTTAGAGACTGTCCTTGGATTCGTTTAGATCTGATTGAAAATATCCTCCTTTTACAGAGCCCCACCGAGTTTAGAATTCAAGCCAGAGGCTGGAATGGAGGAGCACATGCCTGTGATGTTTCTGGATATTTCCGAAGACATTTTGTCTGCAGATTCCAGTCCGCACTCTCCCCCGGTTATCACGGCCCATGCGGCAGGTCTGAACTCACTGCTTCCAAAGGAACATGATGCTCATTTTATAGCTCTTCCAATGATAAGGAAATCATATGGAGACTTCTATTCTGCATGGAGTGATCAGAGGTGAGCTTATATTGGATGAAAGATGAGTCATGACTTTTGAGAGTCCAACCTGAAAATATTCTTCTTGCTACCTTGCTGTAGGATGTCAAATGAAAGCTGGGCTTTAGTGTCCTGGGACAGTTCTGTCCATGATTGCTCGCAGCTGAATAAACCAACTCCTCCTGGAGAAGTTATTTATGTGATACTGAGAATCGCACTCCGACTTTCTCATCCGGTTCAGATGGACTGCATTTTTAGGAAGCGTATCTGTGTTTTTGTTAAGAGAAATAGGTGGGTTGAATGAGTTTATACATAAATATCTCACAATTCAACACAACAGAACAGTTCATAGTCAGTAATCTTCATATTCGCAGAGCTTCACTAGCTGAACGGCTGAGATTGCGATTTACAATGCGGAAGGCTGACGATTCAGAACAGGATCGAAGTAGAAAGAAGACAGGCGTCACATATCAAATTGTGAGTCATTTACCAAAGTCCTCCGAGCAGCTGGAAACACGAGAGTCGTTGGCAAACTTGGCAGTTTCTCATGGAGAGTCTTACATTGGTGAGTTTCGCTGCCAAATTTGATTATTAATTATGGCTGTGGGAATGATTGACTGACAAAACCATTCCCTACTTCTTTTCACCTTCAGAGGAGTACATCCGGTCAATTTCCGCAGTGGATTCCATCTTAAACTTGGATAGAATGAGACAGTCTGTCCATCTCCGGGATGAACAAATGAAAGCTCGCCCGAGAAGCACTCTCCGACTTCAGCAGCAGCAAGGAATCTCAAACTCATCCCTTTCCGTGGGAAACTTTATGAGGAAGACTTTATCAGTTCCAAATATTTCCCAACTCTTCATCTCACCTCCACAAGCCTCTTCCAACAACAGGGGTATCCAGGAGAATGGTACGAGTCATCCTTCCTCAAAACCAAACAATATCGACGGGAGGTCTGGGAATCGGTTCCTAGGAATGGGAGATGCCCCCTCGGCTGGCTTTACTCGTAAAGTTCGGTCAGAAAGTTTGGCCAATTTGTCCGGATTCACTAGCCCTCCTGGGGGATCAAATGTGGGGACCCCAACGCAGACGCAGACTTCCGATTCCCAAAGTCCTCAGCAATCACGCCCCAGTTCATTGAACTTAGGTACGATCCTTTCACAGCACATGCGATTTTGCTTTTCCTATGGCCTGAAATTAAGGAATGAATTTTAATGTTGTAGGTCATCAGGACGTCACGCTACCGAACAATTTGACCCCCCATGGAAGCAAATGGACAAGTATAATGACGACCGTAATGGAGGAGGAAAGTAGTGGATACGGAAGTCAGAAATCTTCAGAAGATTCTCCAACGACTGCCGGGTGACAAGAAATGTGTAAAGGATTGTATGATGTCCCCTGTTTTGCAGCTTAATAAGTCGCATCTCGTATTCCGAAAAATGAAGCAGTATTTTAGTATGGATTAGATTAGTTAGGAGTTTTAGAAGATAGAAGCAGATTTATAGAAAGTCGGTGAGAGCAATACTAATTCTATGGTAGGCAGGTAAACAAAAACTACTCTACTAATCCATGAGCTTTCGGCAGTACAAGAGAAGAAGATGCTTTCCCTGCTAGAGAACAAGAACTCGAAAATCTTCCATTGCCAGCCAGTGTCGTCGCCTCATAGTTCACATCACAATGCAGACAGAGTACCTCTTAGAAAAGTATATTTTTTATTTTCAATTTGTGAGAGTAATCAGTACATTCCAACCAGTGCATATAGAATCAGGGGAAGAGTCACTTAGTCGACTAGTCTCCCCTCCTAAGTAGTGTCCTAGGTAAGTTTTACCATAATTTTTAGTTTGAAGTGATCAAGGTTGTGCCACAATTTGAAACGGTGCGACAAATTGAGACGGTAACCAGTGGAGGAGAATAATGAAGCCTTTTAGATTCGAAGTATATCCATTAGCCTTTGTTTTTAGCTCATTTGAATGTTTAGCATGAATTCAGGCCCTCCTAATTTACTTTTAAAAAAGTCAACAACCAAATGGTTCCTCGAATTGCCATAAAAAAAATCGTGAATTTTAAAATAAAACTAACGAGAACGTCCCGTGCTCCTTGTGTAACGTGTTGAAATTACATTTCCCTTGCTTAGCTCACCTCTGACTCTGAGAAACAAGACGAGGAGACTCGGAAGTTGCTGGCGGAAGGTTGTGTAACAAAACGAGAATCCGCAGAACATCATTCAGATGATGAGGTTCTTGCCTACAAGCCGGATTCGTCCTTGAACCAAATCAATTCAGATCCCGAGGACCACCGTCACAAAATCAAACTACACAAAGAAACACAGAAAAGCAAGAAAAACAAGAAAAAGTCCAAAAAGAGCAAGAAGCGACGACATGGCAGCAGTGAATCCGATTCCGACTCCCCCCGACGATATAAAACAAAGGAGGCAGCCGCTTGAATTATTAAAATCGTGATTTAATTAACTGTTAATTATTTCATATTGTACTAGCTCAAATGGGTTATATAAAATTTATTTGCAAATCCGTAGAGAGACTGTTGTTTGTTGTAGTTCTAATCTTGACTCTGAGAAAGCAGTAATTCCACCTCTTGTATCTGAAAACAAAGAAATTTAGATAAGGCAAGGCACTGTACTTCATAGGTGAGGAGAAATATTAAATAGGTAGTAGTCACCTGTCTGTCCTTTTCCATCTCCTCGTTACTCAGCCTCTCGATTCCAGTCTCCAAGCGTTGACGGAGGGCCATGTTATCAATTGTAGACAGTTCCGCCTCTTGAATTTGCCGACGGGCGTTAATCTCTACCAGTTGGTTCTTGAGCATATTCCGCTGGTCGAGAAGATCAGCTAAAAGGAAAAAAAGGAATTACTCAACACACAATGTTTTTCTAATTGTTGGCACTCCCAACCAATATTTATGCTCGTGGTGAGTTGAGGAAAGGGAATGTTGTTACCTCTGGAAAACGCATTGAATCCACCACTGCTGCCGGCACTGGGCGTCCTTACTTTTGGAGTTGCTCCCCTAGGAGATGATTTGTCAGGGGAGCGACGACTGCTGGTGCTTGACGAGGACACTACAACACTTGAACTTACAGTTGCACTTGCACTTACACCATTCCCAAACATGTCACCACTAAAGGACGTGACGTAAGAAGAAGAGGACTTTTTGGAAATGTTCGTAATGTTCGTATCCTGAAATATAAGATTACAATAAATTTCCCATGAAATGGAAACTTGTCTAATTACTCATAGAAACTGACCTGGGAATATGAAGCCGCGGAATCGGACAGGTGGCTTCGACTGTCATCCCCACCTTCTTCTTCCGTGGACAGTCTACTCTCGTCGTCCATTTCCTCCCCACCGACCATGTCCCCCTCTTCCTCATCCGAGTCACTTAGGGCCTCTCCAAATATATGCTCCACGTCCATTTTCCCAGAGGATCCTGGACGAGGGTCTTCATTCGTTTTAGAACCTTGCATAAGGATATCCTTCCCTCCACCTTCTCCTTTCTTGTCATCTTCCTCATCCACAACTTCCCAGCTGACATGATGAGCCTCGTAGTCTTGTCTCAAAAGGCGTCGCACTTCCTTCTCAATCTCTGGTTGGTCCATGTATTGCTAGATTATTAGATAGATAATCATTAGAAATTGGTTAGTGGAGAAGCACAACATTTGAGCGAGCTTGATGCAATGCATACCTTCTTCTTCAATGTACGCCGAAACCGTCGCTTCCGAACGTTTTTGAGAGGAGGTGTAATTCCATGGGAATATAAATACTTTTTGTCAACTTTTGGAACCCCATCCTTCTTCTTAGCAGGCTTCGACTCTTCTTCTGGCTCTTCAGTCTCGGTGCAAATCATCATTTGACAAATATCCGCAGTCTTGTAAATATTTTTCCTATCTATGGTTTTGTGGGATTCGATTATACATGGTAGATCCACAATCTATAATCAACAAAATACTTCAATATTCAATACTAGTAAATCCTCAATTCCATCAAGTCCACACAGTATGTGTTATCTTAATTTCTTACATTACCTTCCCGGGTAGGGAGAACTCATCCAAATATATTGTCCCATGTCTCATATCATTCTCAATTTGTATCCGTAATCGATCCTTGAGACTCGAACCCGAACCGGCATTTTTTAGTACATCGCGGAGAACTGTTGCAGGAGCCTGTGGAATGTAAGATGCATAAAACTTTGTTACAGTTTATTTACAAACAAACGTAGGTTTAGATATTTTAGATGGTTTTCAAGTACTGAAACTTACCTCCGGAAGTCGTAGAATGAACTGGGATTCGAGTTCATTAGATGCGGATTCCGGAACATTGTTTGTTGACATGGTCCAGCTTAAATCTGAACCAACAGTGATGAGATGACTGACGGCAAGATCTGTGACTTATATTATTAGGGTGGGTACTGGTCTCGTACTATCCCCAAATTAATTGACCTAGCACAGCTGATTGACTTTGTTCTTATCTCCGCCGCTGTGCCAAGGGAACTTGATTTCTTTCTTGGATAATGGTTGTACCAGGAGTGCCTGC
>Ga0194135_10001301_pt1 | contig 14737 bp, 11 predicted proteins | sample LitLau_LLRF_2013_FD_134024 | JGI IMG/M metagenome (GOLD analysis project Ga0194135, IMG submission 134024) | Freshwater sediment microbial communities in response to fracking from North America - Little Laurel Run_MetaG_LLRF_2013 (version 2) | ecosystem: Environmental > Aquatic > Freshwater >...
GAAGTAGACCCGTGATACTAAACAAAAAGATAGCCTTGGAATTCCCATGAATAGACATATGTAAAAAGTGGAGGACGGAGGAGGACGGAGGACGGAGGAGGAGGACGGAGGAGGAGGACGGAGGAGGAGGACGGAAGCATTCACATAAAGAGCCGTGCTATCGCCCACCTCTTAATAAAGAGCAGTGTGGAACGAGGGAGTACAGGGTGGCAATAGCGAAATGATTCAGAAGTACGTACTATGCAATCTCACTCGTGAAATCAAAACGAAGAAGGAGCAGTTGAACACGATACAACGCAACATGGGAGAAAAGAGAGTAGAAATGAAATCCCAACATTTGGTTACACTCCGACACCTTCTCCCAGACAAAAAACTTATCTCTCCGCAGGGACAACTACATAACCAGCACAGCTTCCCACCCCTCACTTTCCCCAAGAAATGTTATTTTCTTCAAAGACACACACAGTATGGAACTCCGAAAAATGTCTTTCATTATTCCTCAACATTCTAATAACTGCATACTTCATTCGCGAATTCATATCACAAACTATTTCATATTTCATCCGACTTCCTTAATTGTGCAGTATAGTCAATAGTTTAAAATGATATATTCGGAACTGGCTGAAGGATTCGGATTGATTAAAGTGAACATATGTGGAGGGATGGTTTACACAAAAAGATGTTGTTGGGTCGGTTTACTTCATTGAGGGCGAATTATGAAGAATTAGAGTTTACAAGATGATGGAGGAGCCTTACAATTTGTCTCCAATTTCAAATGAAACTGATAACTGATGAGCGCTTTCTCTTATTGCTAAATGTCCTTCCTGGAACTGAAGGAGATACATATGAGAAGAATAAACAGTCGGTTGTCAGTCTCTAAGTGAAATAAAATGCTTTGGGCATTAAGAGACCAGGAAGAGTTGGAAGAAGGAAAAATCGATTTAGTGTTTGCTTTCCTGCCTTTGAATATACTTCAAGTAGTCTAGCAAATCTAGAAATCTAAAGCCTGAAGGAAGATCTGGTCAATCCATATCAGGTATATGGATATGTCTTATATGCTTTGGATATAGAATTTGCATTTTAAATCCTTTCTCGAAATTACAAATGCACTAATATGCATTGTTGAAACTTTCTCATGAAACTTTGTGCCTTGAGTAAATAGAAGAAGACGAAGAGTAATATTGAAGAGTTAAGACTCAATATAGTAGACATGCAATGATATCTTTTTCTACATTTTTAGTAAGGATTCTTTATCCATGAGATATTAACAAGATCAAAATCGAGAATTTAAATGGAATTTTAAAAAACTGCTTTAAGAAGAACCACTAGCGGAAATGAGTGGGCAGGAGTGTGTATGACGTTTACACAATTTAAGAGTTTTGAAGCACGTCATTATTTTTCTCCAATCTAATTAGCCTTAAGAAATGTCATGACGTAGAAGAAAAGATTAATTAGAAAGGCTCACGGCATTCAGGAAAGGAGCAATAGAAGCGAAGTCTGCACACATTTCTTGTCTCATTTGACAAGCATTCTTCTCCAGCTTCACAACTTTCCATTCCTTCGTGAGAGATGTTGTAGGGAACCCGACACCGTTCTGAAAAAAACAAAAACCTCCATTAGCGCACGAATGCTGTGCTGTTTGTGTGAAGCCATTTCACTATTTAATGCTTCCAAACTCCAACCGAGGCTTCGACCGACATTGGAGAGAAACATCGTTACCTCCATCCACTGAGAGAAAGTGGATGCTTTCTCGGCTTTCTCCATCATATCCCTATTTCCCTGCACACAGCACCAAGAGTCCCTCTAACGAAGTGCAATGTCAAGTTTTGTGTGCTGCTTTCACCCGCCTAAATTACGCAGTACAAGTGGGTGTGGTGCGTATGCCTTCAGAATAGGAACTATATGTTTGGGTAGGTGTGGTTCTTACAACTTTCCCAAAAAAGTTCTTGAGTCTCCATCTATCTGATTTGGTTTGAAAAGTTTGTGAGTGTAGCTGCCGAAAAAATAGAGAAAGCTCCGGCAGGTAGACTGCAACGAGACTTCAGGTTTTTTAGACTTGATTTCTAAACTGCATTAAACTCTGATTCCTATTTGGTATATTCCACTGTAATTCATATCTGAACAAATCATCCCACTAAGAATTTACACTAATAATGAAAGTTCCTACTACATTCTTAGTGTAATGAATTATATGGGATCTTATTGAACTTTCCCAAAGATATTTGAATTCTAATGACTAAAATATTCAACTAAACGAAGACTATAAGTATTTCATACAATTTATGGGCCCCTCATTACTGATATACTTGAGCATCTGAGTATCTGAAGAAAAAATCACGCGATGGTCTCCAAAAAAAACTTTTCATAGCTTTATGCACTGTTTCGAGAGCGTTGAAACTTGAAACAAAGTAATAATGAATCACGTGAACTGGAAAGTAGTTATGAAGTAAAGAAACCAGCAAGCACTCTGTAGAATGTCAGAGGTAAAGGAAACTCTTCCAATCATTATGTCACTTAAGGCACGATAGCATCCTTCTTACAAGATTTATAGCAAGTTATGAAAACGAGAATTTTTCTTGGAGATTCTTCATTCACGTCATCTCCTGCGTCGATCGTAGGTGAAGACTGATTGAACAGATATCTTCACAATCGCTCCTTCCATACACCCCACCGTCAATCAAAGTCACAAAAGAAAGAAGTCATGGCTCTTGAAGAAATCTTTGCAATATCTTGGGACATTTTGGTATTATTATTAGCCCTTTACTTTCACACACATTTTATCTTTAGCCTATAACTCAGGATATCGCTATTTATGAAGTGAGCATGCTGCTACTTGTTTCGATTCAGAAGCAAAAAACATTTAACCTCAGAACAGATGCAATTTGTTCGAGCCTTTCGCTGTAGCTCTTGCGTCTTTTCTCATCGTGAAATATAACGCGCAGATGTGAGACTTTGGAAATCCATCAACTAATAATAATATGTTTTTCAAGTTTCTTTTCTCACAGATATATACCTAGGTATACAATTTATGTTCTCCGAAGGTTTTCGCTTGATCATAGTTTATTGTAAGTTCGCATCACAACTTGTACTTTATCATATCTCGTGTCTGAATGATATCTGTCAAAGTGAAAACAAAAGATGTGACTACAACTACAGTAACAATAGTTTCCCACAATTCAATGAAATAATGTAGACATTGAAGCTTTCATTTAGCGAATGAGCTTAATCTAAGTTGGAGTACTTCAAGTGTGAAGTGACGCCTTGTTAAGGAGAGACGACAGATCGTCTCCTTTATTCCCTTTGGCAAGTAAGATTTACGACAATCATCGTCTTCTTTCGCTTTTCTGGTGACTGAAGAGTGCAATAGATAACTTTCCTCTCGCGTTGTTCCTAAATTAATTGATGTGAGATACGGAAAATGAAGCTATTTATGCGTTACTTGACTCTATATACAATTCAATCCATGTACCACACAAAATATGAACGGATGTCAAAGCTTGTGCTATATACAAACTCGGAAGTTACATCAGAATCGATCGAAGACTACAGGTCAGCTACAAGTGCAATGTGAAGGTAGCTTATTGCATGATTTTCCATAGCTAGTACTGTTGTGCAGTTTTCGATTATTAACCAATCTAAAGAATGAACAAATAAACCGTATTTTCGAACAACTATGTGGACAAGAGAAATAAACTCAGCTAAAATAGAAGATTTGGGACCGGAAAATCTCTTTAAAGAGAGATTAAGATTGCGTGGATGAGCATGAGAAGAAAAATAGATTTCGAGCAAGTACTTCATAATAATCAGTTTCATCAATCATAGATGTACGGATCAAGTAGCATAGCATAGTCTGATTCAAGCACTGAGATTCTGAGTTGCATACAAAAAACCGTGTGTCTGTGAGACATAGAAAGTTTTCTAATCTTTTCGTGTCTCGATCTCTTCGACCAAACTCACAGTTCTTGACAGAGCAAAAGATGGGAATCCTTTTATGAAGAGCAAACGACTAATTCTTTCTCAACACGCATTCCTTACTCCACTCAGGAAATGAAGTTTAGTGAATGAGATAAGAGGACTATGTTATAAAGAACTCTTCATGAAAAACTTTTCCTCAGGACGACAAACGTAAAAGTTTTGAATTTTTCCACAAGCATGATTTACAGAGCTAAATAATTGCTCTATACAGGGCCTGAGTATTTGTTTGATATATTTTGTACATTCTACACTCATCAATTAGTTTAGTGTTTCTAAAAGACTCTTCTAATGTTCCAAACGAACAAAAATTTGCACTACATTAGCTTAGCGGGAATTAGTTGTTTCTATTCTACGTAATAGCACAACATAAAAATCAGTCACAAAAATGAATTTGATGCCTCAGAATTGTTAACAAATTTGAAGATTACATATCGTACGCTATTATCCAAAATATTCTATCATAGAATGGTACTAAACTGAATCATAATATACATTGTAATCGACCTATATTATAATATCGATTATACGGATCAAAACCTGCTTCAACAAGCGTCAAACAGCAGCAGAAAGTGTTAATTTGGCAGGCAATGTTGTAATTTTCCTTTGGAAATAATACAATACATTGCTTGAATCAAACAACAAAGACACCAATCCTATCGTATCTAAAAGTCGAATTAAAACCAAACCATTTAGTCAGCAGTGTCCTGAATTTGAGACAAAACAACCTTGTGTGGGGACTTCGTAGCAGATAATAAATACATCGCCAATTAAAACTACAAAGCCATAGAATTAATTTGTCTTCACAAATCCCGACTTTATAATAACAGATAGTGAATCCTAATCATACACTGAAAGGGCACTAATTTGGACTAATTTTACTAATTTGATACGAAGTGGAACAATAAATGAATTTGCCTTTGATAGAAAATGGTATCAGGTGAAAGTCACTCTCTCCAAATCATTTCTCACAGCCAATAACACCTTTTAATACAAATGTATGTTGGACAGTAGCAAAGTCCAAATCACGAACTCATCAAACCACACCAATGCGTATCTACTCAGCTTTCTTAAAAAACAAGAAACATGTGCCTATTATGGGGTACTACCAACAAACCATAAATCAGATGTTTACTACTGCATTATGATTTATGATTTGCTTACGATTCCTCAGCTCCTTTAACTCAAGCAACGAATATGTGTGATTTCAGTGCAATCTTCAGTTCTTATTTAGAACATCTTACATCCTGTATTCGTATAAGTCCCACACCTTACCATTTGCCTACGTGCAAAGGCAATATTAGGAGTTATTCAGTTATAAAGTAATGACCCACGTTAAAAAATTGTGAAAGGTATTTTGCTGCCTATTTTACATCTTATGACTTAATCAATCTCCTCTGCATGGCTAATTTTACTTTCCCTTTCTCAAGAAGAGAAAGTAAACGTGCATTTTCACAAACATATATTCAGTGAACAACGAGTGAAATTGTAATCCACAGCGGAAACTCTTGGTGAAAGTCGACGAAGTACACACACAGTACATATGCACGCTCTCATTCTGGTTTAAGGATGAAATAGTGTGCCCGAGACTAAAGAATAGTAGGCAACAAGTACTCTTTCAACCCCTTCTCCTCAAAATAGCATTTCTTTTCATTCTAACATGTCATCATGTGTATATTGTATATGGTTACATCCCAAGAGGCTTTGTGAAATGAGTGTTTTCCTCTTTGAAGTATATTAGGTTGGAACTTGGAAATAGAAGTGTCTCTCTACATTGAAGAAAGTGTGGTGAGAAACCTATTTGACTGCGTACAACTAGATAGTCATAGTGAGACCATGTGTGTACTCTTAAATTTCTTTCAAGACAGCATCCAGAATTGTCCTTGACTTGTTTTTAACTATGTTGGAATCTTTTACGGTCAGCAGGACTCTTCTGAATTCATACTAAATGTTGTTTGTATATTTGTCACAATTTCTCGCTTACTTACGTATATATAGTGAGCCAAATGTAGGCCATGTCATCAGGTGTTATTCATAAAAGCTGTCTCTAATGTGAATTGGTGAAAGTTTTTAGAATAGTCGAAAAGGCTATATAGGTGAACTGAACACCAAGACTTTAAAGCAACAATGCGAACTAAATATGTTTAAGACTATAGTCAAGTCACGTGATATAGTCAAGTAAATCGCGTACTTCCTCATTTAATATCGCCCTCATGAAGTAACACAATAACCATCCTGAGTAATCACGTAAAAATGAATCACTTACGATCTATCAAGTACGTAATCCTCAAACTTATGTCTGATATTACGTAGGCATGTAATTCAGAGAAAGTTGTTCCATCCTTTTTATCCTTTTCGATATCTAATTGGTCGAATGCCACGAAAAGACGGAAGGCAAGTTTTTCTAAATTAGCTTCATCCTTCTCTTTGCTGGAGTTAAGCTTTTTACAAATTTCAAATTCCTCAAACCACTTATGAAGAATAGGAACAATTTGAATCTCAATTTTAGTTCCATCGTCTTCAACTTTACATGTGAATTCCAAAGGGATCTCAACATCGGAGTACAGCGTTGCGGGACTTGTTTCATTTGCCACATCACTGAAGAAATCTCCATAATCGTCACAAGCAGAGTCCAATTTATTTGTACAATTGTCCCCGACTGGCACCTCATCCACTTTGTCGTTGATTCCCCTGCTGGCTCTCTCTATCTGTTTATACACGTCGTCTAGAGTAGTAAGCTGAGCAGTCAACTTGATAATTGAGTTATCGTGAGATTTCTTCGCACACAACTGTGTATTCCATGTGCTTTTGAGGTATTGCATTGAGATGGATGCCGATATAATGGACAAATCAGGATTTTTTATGGATTTATTGAGGCTTAGAAAGTCGACAGAAGTTCTCGAGTCGTTGGTGAAAGTTACAAATACATCTTTTGAAGTGACTATAGTCGTGAGAGCAAAAGAGGCAGAGGTTGTTACAGCCGAATGTTCTAAAAATTGACTGGTCGAACTTACATTGACTAGGTAAATGAGAAAAACCCATTCAATAACTAACACTGAGTAGGTCTTTAAGTGTCCCATGTTAGCGTACTTCACTTCTATTGCACAATGATGAATTAAACAAATTAATCTATTTACACCTTCTCTTGAAGAGTCTGCCAATGGCTCCTAAATGCTTGCCAGTCACAAATACGAAGAAGAGTTGAAAGCTCCTTTACATCGCTTTCTTTACTCACCGACTGAATGAGACTGATGGTGAATGCATGGCGTTCTGTCTTAACGCACACTAAACTGTAAGAAAACTACAACTCAAGCATCGAAGCTAGCTCGAAGAGAAAACTGTAGTTTCCGAATTGCTTAGTCTTCGATCTTTCGCTTTTGTTTAGATTATTTTGTGTCACCGTATAAAAGCTGTCTTCAGAACAATTTCCAATTTATTCTCGATGAGCCGTTCCTACGTCTTCCCAACCTTTTCAACTTTACCACACCGACAAGATCTCCATTCTATCTCACACTTAATCACAAATGCAAACAAAGGATTTTGCTTTTTACCGTGCTTCGAAGTTTTGTCCGTAATAAGTAACAATAGTGGACGGTATAGTGCCGCATCTGGGCCAAAGATCACGATTTCATAAAAGTGTTCGTGACTAATTTTGTATCTCCGTATTTTATTCTATCGCTCTGAACCGGGTAAGGTATTCCTTCGATGAATTCCAGACACGACTTCACCTTTCGCTCAAACTTGTTAGTTTCAGTTCCATGAGAAATTGTAATCTGTATGTTAATCGCCTAATAACAATTATCAAATTATTGAACTTATGACAAATATACACTCCGCCCCATCAAAGATGACTTTCAAGTTTATAATAGAGATTAATCACTTAATTAAACTGCCGGATGTTGAGATTTTCACGAACGATTAGAGATGAAAGGTTATTATGGTGTGTTTTTAGAAGAGAAAGTTACTGTATGGACAGTATTAAGCGAATTATTTAACCAATGTACGAACTAACAACCTGAAAGGATTTTGTTGGCTGCAGGTCGAGGAAACACGTTCTTAGGTTTTCTCTAAGATTGGAAGCTTCTGCAGGAAGTTGACGCATCGAGTGGTGAAAGCACATTGCCAACTTTAGCCAGTCAGACTAAAGTAAAAGCAACTTTCTCACGCAGTTCACTTGTTACTCTGCATCACGTCGCTCACAAAACACGAAGCAATATTAGACTTCCACATACTCTTAGAATGCCATCTTAAGTATTCTATGAGCGTATAAGTCCGTCCTATCTGCTGTGGTGTCCTTTTTAGTTTCATTTTGGTTGAAGACTTCTAAAGATTCTTCAAAAGCTGAATCCAATATCAAATTCAACCGAGCAAAACGACCTTTAAAGCGACTGAAACAAAAAACTGTAAAATCTATACTATTAGATTGAAGACATCACAAAGCAGTCCTTAGAAATGATTAAGACATCAACAAATGACTCAAAATCTGCAAAAACACCCAATTAGAGTTCTTTGTAGTTTTCCAACTAATTATAAGAATACTCTATAGTATATGATTTTGGCTCTTTTCAACGTCTTTTGAATACTTAAAAGGGCTAGCATAAGCAAGTTCTGATAGCATAAATAGCGATTCTGTTCTGACTTGTGTGGCACATGAGATTCATAAAAGATTAAGATCATTTGTGGAAAGAATTTCTATACGAGATGAAAGAGAAAGTAAAATGCTAACAGAAAGTTAAACCTGAGAGGAAGCTACACGAATAAATCTCAGATCATAAATGTCTGACTTGTGCAAAATTTCCGACTTCTTGGGGCAATCAAACACAGAATACAGGGATCATGCAAGTAAGAATCTGTGTTTATTTCTGAGATACATTGCTAAGAAGAAACCTGGATCAGGAAACTGCTCAGGAACACAATTAGGAAGCAGAAAAACAACCAAAATAGATTTGACAGTTGTTACTTGCTCAAGTTGCTCATTATACATGAAGTGGAATGTTTTTACTTTCACCGATGCCGATCAATGAGAAATAAAAATAGGAATCGAAGCACCTACTGAGCATGAAGTAGAGGAATGGCGAATTATCACTCCACATATTACTTTCACTTTGAAAACTTTAAAAAGCGTAGAAAATTGATTCAATAACATTCTGCTCTTTCAAGCTTGCAGTGAGCGAAATTTAATAAGCAACTATTCCCATCTGGAAGCAAGTATAGCTTTCAATCATTCTTCATATCGCATTATAAAAAGTATTACAAAAAGGTATACAACGAGGCTACGCTCAACAACTGTCACAACTTAAACGATAGAAACTTTTGGCGCATGTGGCTTATTAGTAGTTCGGATGCAATATAATACGCTCTTATTATCCTAATGATCAGGTAGTCCGAGCAAAGTACACTTCCTACATTCCTCTCTATTCACAAAGTAATACATGAATAAAGATATAACGAATCATAGTGGAAGCTCGAAGAGTCTAAAATGTCATGAATTCATGATCTAATAAGCAGTATAATAACACTAATGGGTTGCACGATAACAAAAATGATACCAAACGATGAAATTACAAAACTTCAATCTCTTTCCTACTTGGATAAAACTGCCATTTCTTACACAATAACGAATAATTTTTAACTCCGTACATTCTTTCTTAGTTTGCTTTGCTACACGGACTTATACTTGCAGCAGTAGTTTTTAATTCGTAATTGTCATGTAATGTAAAAAGCAAATAATAAATGAAAAAAGGAATCTCTGATTTTGCAAAAAATATATTATGTCCAATGACAAAAATTGTCAACTTGTCAGTCACCCGTCTGTCATAAGCCCGAGTCTCGTCGTCAGTCAAACTCGGAAGGAAATGAAAGTAAAAGTAGCTCAGTCTCACTTTTTGCTCTGCGAGCGACCGAGCATCTTTTTATACATGAAAAGAAGACCCCACCGACTTGCAATAACAGTTCCAGTTGGGTTTCAGAAGGTCTGTGAGATCTATTCTATCCAGACCAATTCTACTCGAAGTACTCGAAGATAAATGGAGAAAGCAAAATACTCGAAACTGGAAAGGGTATCAAAGTAGAGAGGAATGCAAAGCATAATGATATTAACTCCCTGTGGCTGTGTTCATCCATCCGGGCAATAAATGTCTCTCCATTAGTACCTGTCACACTTCGACATCTCCGTTGATAGAGAAAGTAGAAGCACTTTTCGCATAAATGAATCTTCTGTTGTACTTCTCTGAATGTACTTTGTATATAGATAAGGAAAATGTTTGAAGTATATACACTTGAAAATATGAGTAAAAGAATGCGTCCCTTGAGTAGTTCGATGGAAAAGACGAGCAGCATTTTAAAAGTGCAGTTGACCCCTTTTCAGGCTGGGAGTAAAATTTGATGATTTTATTTTAATTCATTCCCCATTATTAAACATGTCTCAATTATAGCAAAAGTCCACAGATAATCCAAAACTTCAAGAAGAAAATTCTATTTCACAAGTGTAACTTAGCGATGTCATCAATTTTTCTTTTGAACAATAATTATTGAAAGTACAAAAGAGATCAAGAATTGAAGAATTACTCTTCATCTCTTTTGTACTTGAGACAAAAAACAAAAGCCCTGCTCTGATATCCAGTCGAGACCTGAACTGAGAGCTACACTGCAATTGTTACAAAATGGCCCATCCTCTCTTTCAATTGGTAGACTCTTTAATTTCATCCACAACCGGAAGGACCATTGCAAAAATAATTATCGCAATAGGAATCAAATTTGTGGGCTACACAATCCTGGTAAACCAAAATGATCTCGCTATGTTATTTCTATTCACCTGCTCTCCTTTAAAACTACCAATATAGTGCTAATGTTAAATCTTGTGATCACTTCACAGAAGATACTGTACAAGTGCTTGAAGCCATGTCTTCCATGGACCGACCAACCCGACTCAACAGTGCCATTATTGCCACAAGCAAGCAATTTGCAATTCATTCGAGGAGATTCAGCAGGAGGAATGTCGGCAGCTGCATGCGGCCTACGACCTATGAATTTAAGCTCAACAGCTGCCTCCAACTTTGATACCAAATTGAAACCAGTCTATACTGATAATGCCATTAATATCAATTCCAACCAGGAAAACAATGGAAGTCAACTCCGGATGTCTGACGAGAGTTTAGAAAGAGCATCAAACATTCTGTTGGCATCAATCAACGCGCGTAGATCCCGTCGTGCTGTGGTGATGGATCCATCACCGTCAACTTGATTAAATTATTATGTTAATTTGCAAATTGCCTTTAATGATAAATTTATAAAAATAAAACAATGAAATGAGAATCGAAAGTGAAGGTGCATTTTAAATCTTGATATATATACGTGCACTTAATTAGAGCATTAAGCTTATGGAGCTCCTGCATGAGGAGATCCAGCACACGACTCTCGTCATCGTGAGACTGAGCAGTGGAGGCGCCAAAGTCAATTGTACGCTGCTCACATGAATCCCCACAGGCCTAACAATGAAGTAGATTCGAAAACGTAATGATACATTGTTCGCTAACAATCGAACTGTAAGACTTCAAGAGTAGTGGTTAAGTTGTTCTTTATCGGAAAGGCTGTGGTAGCATACTGATCTCATTTGAGCATTAAAATGGATTACTGTGACCTAGGATCCTCTGGGTCGGATTCGGATAATGATAATGGAGACCTTACTGGAACTGCGATTGACAGGTATTTGATTACTACTTCATTATTATTACTGACGTTAATATATGTATGAGTGAGTGAGTGAGTATATTAATATTGATAAGAGAATGAATTTGGATATGTGCTTATATGCATCTACATGAAAACTATAATAAAGGTTTTTTAAAACAAAATTTTAGTGATGAGGAAGAAAGACAAGAGAATGCCAAGATTTTAAAGATGCTGAGTATGGCAACGACTGACCCGAAAGTCCGACGCACAAGACAGAAAATCTTGGACTTTGAGGCTGAAATGGAAGCTGAGTTGGATCGTCGAGCTGTAGCTGTGGAGTTTAATGGTGGAGTTGAACATCAGACGTCCCTTAGTCGTTCTTCATCAACTTCATCTTTGACGAGTAAATCTTCTGTAGCAGAAACGTCGGGTCTGTGTCACGCACCGCCGTCGACTTCAGGTGGGAGCGTTGGAGGAAAGAGAGCCGTAAGACTTTCACCTTCATCTTCAAAGAAAAAGAAGACTGTGCAGTTCTCTGAAGATATAAATGGGAAGGAGAAGGATGCCGTCAAATCAGTGGAAAGTTCAGAAACTCAATATGATAAGGTTTATTTCGACTCAGATGAAAGTGAAGGTGAAGATGATGCTAGCAAAAGTTCTAAGCACAAAAATCGGCAGTTCTTGAGCAATGATGACCTGTTGTACGACCCTAACTCGGATGCTGAAGATCAAAAGTGGGTGGATAAGCAACGAAGAAAGTACTGCAGACAAACATTGCCACCTCCACCAGGGTTTAAAAAGAATCCTGATAGCAATATGGATATCGGTGGTCCTTCTTCGACTAGTTCAACTCCACAAGAAGACATTCCTTTGCCTCATACTGATGCAGTTTTGAACTGTCCTGCATGCTTTACGGTTCTATGTATGGACTGCCAACGACACGAGTTTTATAATGATCAGTACAGAGCCATGTTTGTTATGAATTGTCGTGTGGATCGTAGTGAGACTCTTACTGTTCCAGTGAAAAACAAAGGAAAAAAGAGACGAGGAGATAAGGACAAGCAGCAAGAAAGGAATTCTGTTATGCAAAATGTATCTTCTAATCCAAGTGATATTTTCTTTCCTGTAAAATGTACTGTTTGTAGTAGCCAGGTTGCTGTTTATGATCATGACGAGATTTACCACTTTTTTAATTGTTTAGCGTCTCATCCATAACTAAGAGTTGATTGCAATAGGTGTGATAGAATAAAAAGATTGAACAAAATTGGGTTGTAAGAAAACTGGGTTTAATTTTTTCTCACTTAAATATGCACAGCTTTATAATTGTTCTATGTTTAGAGTACATAATAAACTGCACGTCATCTTATAACAATCCCATTTCACACTACAGGTTTTTGCAGTTTTTAGAAATCGATGACGGCAGGTTAACTCTAATTTATAACAAGTTGGACTTGTATAGTTATTTTATGAATAGTAGCTTGGGTATCACCAGAATTGTATACAGTAAATGCGATTAACTAAGATTCCTCATAACATCATAGACCCGTATCCGAAGGTTTGCTTCATAGCAGTCCAGTAATACTTCTCCCAACCTTCCCGAGTCTTCTCCAAGTCTCTGTTAATTGGTTAAACGATTTTTTAGAATACGCAATACATGTTAAGGAAAATGACGACGATTAATGACACTTTGAATGGGAATCAGCCACTTACGCCGATGGAACTCCTTTTTGTGAAACTACTATCTCAGTTGAGTCATCTTTTTGTTGTATAGAGAATGTGACGCGAGAAAAATGACCATCAGGCCATGACTTGAAACGCCATTCTTGTACTATCTTGGTCGGTTCTTGCAACTCAACTATCTTCCCGTGCACGTTTCCACCGAACATTTCAAACAAACCTCCAACCTTAGGATCTATTTTTCCAGAGCCATTGGTAAAAGCTAAAAACATCTAAAATTGCAACATAATAATTCACTTTGAGATTTAGTTACGATTGAAAAATTCTTAACTATTACAGTGTACTTTGCTTCATTTTACCTCAGGTCTAGTTAACGCGTTATAAACATCGAAAGCAGTACACTTCATTGAAGTTGAAGTTTCCAAGTCTTTTAAGTGCAACTTGACAGGCTCCTTGTTGGTAGCAATCTGACAACCGTTCATGGCTTTCTCAGCTGACTTGACCCCTGATGCGAGACTGGCATTTACATTGATGTTTGACGAATCTTTCTTAGGAAGAATCATGCCTTGGGTAAACTCTGAAAGGTAATAAATGAGTCGTTGTCGTTATTACATTTAACGAATGCAAACTTTTAAAATTGTACGACTTGCCATCCTTTAGGGCCTGAATATATTTTCCCAGTTGAGTTTTAATAACTTTAGTGCCCTCTGTTCGCAATGTTTCCTTCATACTTTCAGCATCTGAACCTTTAGCATCGGTAAGGAATTGTACCTACGCAGACAAAACCATTTGATTACACAACACTTCATCAAAACAGTCAATTTTGACCGACTTTTTAATGGGGCTTATGGTTAGTTTTAACTAAATTGAAAAAAATTATAAAGTGTTAGACGAGAAATACTTACATCGAGATCCTCAACTCCATTTTCATCACTTAAGTTAGGAATTTCGATTGTTCCTTGAATGTCCAATCCAGACCCCTTCAACTTTCCCTTCCACTTCAATCGCAATTCCCATTCAAAGAATATGATGATCTTGGCCTTTCTGTTATTTGCTGAAGCATCGCCTTCGCATTTTTCCAACTCTGTTATCTTACACGAACCTGCAAAGAACAGAACCAGTCACATGAATTGCAATCCATCACTAAATCCTTCAACTGCCGAAAACTGTCCAAACATCAACTATTAATTTAATATCAATTTTACCCGCATTGGTTTCCAACTTCTGATTAATCAAGAGATCCTTTAACTTGTCTTTAGACCACTGACACGCATTTTTCTCCGTCCTGCAACCAAAACAAATGTCATCCTCTCATCCTTATAATAATTTAAAGTTCCAAAGCCTTCCCCCACAACCACAACCTTCCCCATAACTAACAAGACCCTTCCATTATTACTTGAAAAGTGATCAAAGAACC
>Ga0194135_10001302_pt1 | contig 14737 bp, 19 predicted proteins | sample LitLau_LLRF_2013_FD_134024 | JGI IMG/M metagenome (GOLD analysis project Ga0194135, IMG submission 134024) | Freshwater sediment microbial communities in response to fracking from North America - Little Laurel Run_MetaG_LLRF_2013 (version 2) | ecosystem: Environmental > Aquatic > Freshwater >...
TACTAAATCTTAAAACTTGAAAACGCTACTTATTTTAGTTTAGTTTTAGTTTAGAATAATACTAAATCTTAAAACTTGAAAACGCTACTTATTTTAGTTTAGTTTTAGTTTAGAATAATACTAAATCTTAAAACTTGAAGAAAAATAACCTGACAAACCTAACCTACGTTTACTTTTAGTTAAGATAAAAAAAGTGCCTGATTTGCCTGATTTCATATCACTCAACAGCTTGGATTGAGCTACGTCCCCGTGGTCCAGTGGAAAATAACTGGATTTATGCGAGAACGGGATATGTTCCTGCACCAAATTCAGGATTAAATAAGGAAACAACCGCTCTACAGATGTCTTCACTTCAAGTAAAAAAAGACTAGTGCTTTTCTCTGTTAAATTACCAATGACAAATCTAATAGGATAGATGACAAATCAAGTATTTGCTGAATAAATACAGGCCAAAATAATGTTGTTTAACGATATTAATATTTATTATCTAAACTTGAATAATCCTTTCTCAAATTTTTCTTAATTTTAATGATTGTTTAACCTAATCGTCATCGCTTCTTCAAAACATTAATTTTCAAACGACTTAAGATGCGAAGCAATTTCCCTAGTAGCATTTTGTATTTCAGCAGAAACCAAATTTGGACATTTTCTTGCAGCAGTTCGGAGATAGTCAACACCATGTTTCAAAAATGAAATGGTCATTTCTTCGTCCGCGTTGTATCTTCGTGGTTCCAAGATAGTTGGTGCCAAATCCCTACTCCACTTTGGATGTAACTCTGCGTACTCGTGACCTTCACGTAAATGAGCTCCAAAAATCAGTTCTAAATCACATGAATGGTCCAGCTTTCCTAAAAGAACAACAACACATACATATTTAATACAGATCGATTGAAGTTTATTATTGATATTCGTCTTATTACTCTTACTTGCAATTTTCATCATCATTAGCAAAATTATTGGATATTCACGACTTCCTTTCTTGAAACAAGCTGCAACCCTTTTTACACGGCATTTCTCAGGAACAGACTTCCCTTTCAGCAAAACAAAGCCACCTAGCTCCAAATATGTTTGAATAACCTGCAATAATTTGTCCTTTTTTTAACAAACTTGGTAAGTCATGCTTTATTAACAATTTGCAGAAACCCCAACCTGATCTCTTTCGGTAGATTTGTGAAACACGTTTCGAAATGCCACTGGAAGATTATGCTTGCAAAATTTTACAATAGCTTCTAAAATAAGTTCCCCTCTTATGTCACTATTAATGTTTGCCCACTCGTGAATAAAAAATGTTCGATTTATTGACATTTTATTAACAACCAATTTACACAAAAATTTTACAGAACTCAATGGGGAAACCAAAATATATGACCGATCTTTTCAAATCACAAACCTATACTAGCAATATATCGAATATATTTAAAAACAAGTTAATTAATACAGTTTTCCAAGTTAATATTCAAAATTGGATTATGTTTTCAATTAGTCTAGGTATGGATTAATGGTGTATGGAACTGATCCGCTGGTATTGCTACCGAGTATTACGGTTCCTGATCATTTCTCGGCTTTCTGCATCTCGCCGGTTCTTTTCAGCACGGTCAATATTTTCGAGAATTTGGGAAACTGATTTATTTGATTGATAGGATGAATAAACAATATTGTAGTAATCAGACTCCGAAACTCGAGATTTTTGCAGTCGGTTTCCAAAACACTTGTACTCCTTTACAATTTCTATTCTAGTTGAACTTGAAACACGTTGAAAGCTTCTAAGTCTTCCTTTTGAGGGCGCAATAACTGCAAATTTTCCTCGCTCTATGTAAACAGCAAGAAATTTACCGGCCTGGAAAATACGATCATCCAAAATTTTCGCCAACACCAATTCAACTTTCTCATTTCCAAACTTTTTGAGTACAAACGAAGTCATTGCTGCTACCCAAGTAACAAAATGAAACCGATTGAGACTTCCATTTAAAATTGATCTCATCAAGTCGCCGCTGCTCCAAATCTCTGAACGAACAGATTCTGGACTTTGCTTCGCAGAACAAGAGAGTTTCAAAAAGTTTTTCAAGTCTGTAGTTTCTGGTTGCAGACCAAATCCGAAAAGAGACTCCAAAATTATCAAGTCTATGATTTTGTTAGCGACTGGAAGGAAATCAATAAAAATGTCGTCAAAAGTAGTTCTAAACCAAGCATTCTGAACCATCTTCTTTTCTAAGTTGATCAGCAAATTAATTTCATTCTTAGTGTATTTGAATTTCGCTGACATTGCAGGCAAAAAATCTTGCAGCCTTAGAGCATCATTCTTGTAATTTATTTGCTGTCCAAAGATTGTAACATTCTTGTAACCCGGACCGTTGTCACTCAAGAATTTTCCGCGATCAATTCCCAATGGTTTCACCAGACTGTCAGGAAACATGTAGGTCTTATTGCGATAGTCAATATTCCCGAACAGAACAAATGACGTCATGGCTTCGGAAGCCAGTGTGTCTAGGTAGATTTCTGAAATCGATAAAAACGTGGGTTTTTAACCTAACCTAGCCGACATAAACTTTTAACGAGGAAAACGTTGGTTAGGTAGAACGTTTAAAAATCTGTGAAGGTTAGGTTAGGTTACTTACGTGGATTGAAAACGATTGGTCCAGAACCTACTAGTGCAGCAAGTCTTGAAACAACGTTAGAGCGAAGTGTTGATAAAAAAGGACCGTATGTTTCTTGAAGATGAATTCTTAAATTTGTAGTAGTTATTTCTGATAACAGCTGTTCAATATCCTCCGGCTTCAGCCGTCCTCTGTCTCCGTCTATTGCGTCGAGAATAGTTTTATGTGCCTGTTTAGTCAAATTCTTGCTCCCCGACCTACAATTCCGAGGTTGGTTCGTCAGTCTTAAAATAACTTCGCATCTTGCAGCAAACGACGTTGTTGTTGTTCCAAAAGCTGCAATTTCATGTTCCACTGTTGTCAGGGTTTGCAAGTAATCCTCCAAATCCTTCATATGACGATATTTCAATACGTTTCCAGATTGATTCTCTGAACACTTTCGAGGCAAAGGATTCATCATTTCTTTATACATTGTACCTCGTCCAAGTTCCCTGCATGTAGTGTGGAAGTGCTTGAATGGTTCGGAATAAAACTTTGCCTCGCAGAATTTTAGTAGTTCGTGATGTTTTGCGAATTGATCAATATTGACGTAAAAATTTCCAACGCTTTTAAGTAAGCACACAGCAAACTTTTGGGATATATTCTTTTTATTATATTTCTCATATACACTTTGTGTGTCAAAAAAGAGTGCTGTTTCTTCTTTGCGAAAGTCCATAGCGAAGTGAACGACAATTTCTTCAACGTGATTGTTATCAAATCTTGTCAATTCACATTTAAGAGTCTTGAAATCCACGGCCTGGCCCAGCTGAGAATGAAGTAATACCACTTTAGAGACTCCTTTTTTGGCCTTTACTTCTGTCAGTATACGATTACCAAACTTTCGCAACTTGACGAATGAAATTTCTCTATGCTTCCAAAGCTTAATACTTGAATCATCACCAAAAAATGTTTTCTCAGCTACTTCGTCTAACAATCTTGATACTTTCCAATTTTTGTTCTGATTACTCCGCTGATTCATCAAAACCAAAATATACACAGAGTAATCACCCTGCGTCCCAATGTGAATCTTGAAAACCTTGTCCGCTTGCTCTTTGTAGTCACCTGAGAATCCACCAAGTCGTACACCCTTGAAATCTTGACGACGAACCTCTACTAGCTTCAGCTTATCTTTTCTTATTACTTTTAGGTTTTCTTTACTCAGAGACACACGCCAATCTTTGCCAACAACAATCAAACCATCGAGAATGGCAGACGAGGCCACTGATGATTTGACTCTTGAAACCATTTGCAATAACTATTTTGGACAAAAATTAAACAGCACTAAATAAAATTAAGAACCAGCGCGGAGGCAAAGATCTTGCATCTATCCTTGATGGTCGCCTTTTACGGAATAAGAGCAGTTTTTGTTTTACAATTTACAGTAATTTTTTAACGTTTTATTAATTCAAGGAGTCATAAGCACTAAATGATGGGTTTCACATTAATACAAATCATGTGGGACGGTAGTCTTATTTAGCAAATACGAAATACCATCAAGCTGTTGGGACCATTCAATTGTGTTTTCTGAAAAATGAGATCTACTTCCTGGGAGAAACACAAAGACTTCACTTACAAGCATGTTTATTTGCACTTCTGTCAGGTTTTCACTTTCTTCTGGTTGGAGAAGTGGGACGACAGCAACAAAATCTTCTGATGTGACAGACCGAGGAATGACCAGCAACTTGCCTTCCAAAACAGAAATAGCCGCAAGCAATCGCTGGATTTGGAGAGTCAAGTCTTTAAATTTTTCCTTTAGTATGTACTTTGCTATTCCAAGCAACCAGGAAACGTATGAAAAGGTTGAAAATTCACCATTAGATATCTGTTCTAAAACATTCTGGACACTCATTACTATTGTTTTTTCTAAAGATGCATGTCGACGAAGCTGTTGAATCTTGATTGAATTGCTACACTTTGCTTGAAATTTCCGAGTTCTCTTGCACATTTGGAGGCATGCAACATCTAAAATCGCTTGAAAAATTAGATTAGAAACAGATTGAAGCTGTTCACATACGTTTATCTCATCTTTAGCTTCCACATGTGCTTCAAGCAAAATCAATCCTTCCAGCACCGCTTTGTCTTTCAAACTATCGATGACGTTTCTAATCAATGGAGATATCTTGCAGCCTTGAATTTGACAAGAAATTGTTCCATCTTCAAGAATCTTGCACTTTTTAAAGACAAAATCATTTAAATTCTGCTCTGAAATATTCTTGTTGAAGTGTTTTTTTTCCATTTGCATTCCTTTTATCAGCCAGTCCGGGTAAAGCTTCCGCTCTCTTGCTTGTCCTTTTTTGAATTCCCCGTACCCCTGTTTACTCCAGTAAACATTGCCATACATTCCAAGTGCCAATACCGCCTCCGCGGCAATACAGTTTACATACGAGTCTGAATAATCGGAAATAATTCCCATTAATATTATAGTCCAAGGGTATGTTAATTTAGTACTTAAGTGCGGTTTTTCAAATTATAGTTTCATACCTGGAGTAAACACATATGCAAATTCTTCATCTCGAAGCAAAACCCCATTTGTGCTGTCCTCTTCTGATAAACATTCCTTCGTATGGTCTTCCATTTTCACAGTTTGAGTTTTAAGGGTTTGTTCTTCAAATAATTGTTTCTCAAGCCTTGCTTTGATAAATGTCCTTATCGTAGAAATAAACGGAGTAAAGTTGATTTTAAGAAATTCACCAAGCGAACTTGTTGGAATTTTAACCAAGCAATCTTTGATTTCTTTGGGCTTAAACAGTCGATCCATCAGGTCCTCTATATCTTTCTGCACATCAGGTGTGCTGATTTGCTTAAAGTATTCTCCGTTTACCAAAAGTATGGTCTCAAAACGAGCTTTCTTTACTGGAGATTTTCTGGGGCAAAATTTGTCGACTGCCTCTTGGACATTTTCCAATTCCTGCAATCTTAATTTGAGGTGCGAGTTTTTTTGTTTCTTCAGCATGTGAACCAAAAAGTCTCTAGGGTCAAACAGTTTGTCACAAATCTCTTGGTGTTTGAAATACACCTCATTTTTTTTCATTATGTGCATGTACTTAAAGGCCTCTGAATAAAATTTTGCTTCAATGCAGGTAAAATTTTCCATTTGGCACTCCATCCATCGCAGATTATAAACAAAGTTTCCAATGCCTCTTAGAAAACAAACGTAGTATTCGGAGGTCGGAGAGGCACTTTGTTTCAGATTCATACTCAATTCCTTCTGCTTTGTAATCATAACATTAAAAAACTTCACCAAATTTGCCTTTTCAAAAAACAGAGCATGATTAGGAGTTTTGAAATCCAGGGCATAGTGAACAATCAAGTTGCTGATTTGATTTGTTTTGAAATCTTTCAGTATTCTTGTCAACTCGGCAAATGTGCAGCTTTGTCCGAGGCACGAAAAGACAAACCGTGCTTTTGAACAATCTGGCATTTTCTCAAATTCAATGCGAAGTTCTTGCATGACTTGGGGCAACACACTACTAACAATATATGGTCTGTTTGGTTTTTCAGCCTGCCAGACAATATTATTACCCCAAAATCGGTTTCCTAGTTTTCGAATTGCCTTCAGAATGATGCTCAACGTCTTTTCCCCCAGGTTTTTGTAATCTTGTTCTGAACTGTTCTTGTTACTTTCGCCGGTGGTTGACTCCTGCTCAATTTGCTTCCGAAAGACTAATATCAGATAAGCTTCTAAACAATGTATTGTCTGCCCAAGTACAATTTTGTACACTGTGCCTTCTTTAGTTTCAGCAAGAGGCAATCCTTTAAAATTATGGCTGTTCACAAGCCTGCACACGATTGGGGTCGAGTAGAAAAAGTCATCCTCTCTCTTTATGCACCAAAATTTTGACTCAGCAATAAATCCGTCCAGCTTTCGTTTTGCACTACACACTAACTCTGGCCTTGAATTGTCCATTTCTACCCAAAACCTGCACTCAAAATATCAGAAAAATGAAAAAACAGTAAAATTTATTTGGACCCAACGAGGAGGTTTTATTCGTACGATGTTACTGTTTCAAAGTAACAATTGTAATAAACAACTCGTTTAAAAAACTGCTGAAATGTATAAAATTAAATCAGTTGTAACATTTATTTCAGTTCATACAATTTAAAAAATACGGATAATACAATTTTTTGTTTACAATAAAGTAATTGCATCAGCAATTTACAAAACCAAGCTTAAAACAGTTGAGGCTAAGCACGTATGCATATCGATTGAATTAAATTGGAGTAGACACTTACTTTTAAACAACTATATATACTTTTCCAACTCATAATACATAAAATTTAAACTAAATCTTCTAAATAAAATTTATATCAGTTGAAGACTATTGAATTTTTTAACTACAGCTCTTATTGAAGCGTTTTTTATTGATCTGTCGGTTTAGAACTCCAAATTTCCCGAAACAAATGCTCGGGAATATGATCTTCCAAGTAGCTGGAAATATTTGGCTCGACAATTTTAAAAAAATCTCTTTGGACATCTTTAATTGGACGCTCACTGATAATCTGCCCTTGAAATCAAATTGTTAGAAATATGGTATCAAGAAACTGTTGTTGCCACTATATCATACCTGTGCACGCTCTAGAACCTCTTTCCACTCGCTCATACTTTGCACATGTGTTTCATCCAGCAAATGTCTCGTATATTGGGTTTCCACCAACACCTTTACAATTTTCATCCATTCATGGTTGTCAAACTTCCTACGAACAAATCGCTTCCCGAATGTGTCTTGTATCTTTACAGTAACAGGCTCTTCAATATCGTCGGCGCCATAAATAGTCAAACCCTCATCATCAGTGAGCTCATCGTTAATTTCTTCCGGATTCAGAAACTGCTTCGGGGTTGCAAAATACTTGTCCATAAACGCTTGAAAGTAAATTCTTGGTCTGTTCTTCAAGTTTTTCTTCTGGGCCCAAAACTTGAAAAGGAAAGTGTCACTTTAAGCTACATTAAGTGTACTTTAATTTAATATGTTATCCCTTACTTTGAGTACTTCATAAATTACAGCATCAACGCAGTCCCATTGGTCTTTCTGTTTCTTGTCACCCAGCAGATATGACACTACCTTTTTTAAAGACCTTAATCCGACGTTCGAAACTTGAAAATCCTATCGTAAAGAGTAATTTTCTTAAAAAAACGTATTCGATTTTTTAGTTTTATACAAAGATTTTTTAATATACCGCAATTTGCTCAAAAGGTCTATTTTCAATCGTGGCTTTGGCGAATTCCGCAATCTGCCGAGAAACATCGCTAAACCTATTACAAACCTCTGCTTCAAATTCACTGTCCGGTGTACAAAACGGTTTAAACCTTTGATACTTGAGTGGATTTTTTGTTTCCAAAAATACTCGAGTGCACAACCTCACTAAACATACATTGGTTGCCCGGGATACCTGCAGACAAAGAATTAGCGTAAATCGTAAGTTGAAAACCTTTTGAAACATCATAACATCCTAACCTAACATCTTTTTACCTTTTCTGAAACTCGAATCCAAACTAAAAAATCAGTTGGATCTTGACAAGAAACCAGCTCAGTATCAAGTGCCTTTAGGATATCTTCAATAGGTATGTTATACGTATCCGTTTTAAACCAGTTAACTCGATACTTGTAGTAGAGTTTTTCTTGTTCTTCAACTACTTGTTTTGGCAAAAAATTCGGAAACTTGCTAAATTGATACTCAAATTGGGTGCGAAACCTTAATTCCAAATTTCCAGGAGAAATATATTGTATCTAAACAACATTAAGGTAAATATCTATGAATCAGTATATGGTCGATTGTACATAATTACCGTCCACAAACCAACATATATAGTTCAATACAAATTATTACTTACCTCACCAGATTTATCAGCATACCAATCAGTGTGTGATGCAGCTTTATGCAAGCCGTTCTGTTTGCAGACATATAACAGAAGGTCGATGTCCTGTTGTTTCGTAAATTCATGGATCAAACTCGCTTTAACAGGACCCATTTCACGTCTAACCAAAGCGATAATTGAAACGACATTTCATTTATTTGAAAATTAGGTATATGGAAACTACGTACATGTCTCCAGCTTGCCAAAACAAGTAACGTTCAGCATCCGGAATAGTAAAACCTTTCTCAAACAGGTCATTTAATCTTGCCGGCATTTGCTTCTTGTGGCAAAAAAATCTTGTCAAATCCAGACGCGTTTTCCACGATCTAGCACTAAAAGTGTAATCAAAATCTTCCAACAAATCGAAGAACTTGGTGGGATTAATGTCCAAGATTTCAATTTTTTCTTCGTTTCGTAGCCAAAATTGGACCATCGTACTCAGTATATCTTGATTCACTGTGTAAATATATTGAATGTACACAAAAAGCAAATATTATAAGATTTATAATCCGTATACTTTCAATAATCACCAGGACGCTTTCTTGATTGAAAGTCCAAACTATTACTAGCTAAGGACTCAATGACGTTTTGTAAGGATTCCAAAAGTTCCTCCTGTTCGCTTCGTGTAGTACGTGGTTCTTCATTTCGTCCAGGTTCAGGAAAAATTTTAAAGACGGTTTTGTTCGAACGTTTTCCCACTTCGCGATTATCAGTTTCATTAGAGGTCTTGCTCTGATTTGGTAGTACGCTAGGACGTTCTGCGCCGCCCAAAGATAAATAATCTGGGACACTTTCACATAATGAAAGTAAGTAAGGATCATATACCCTTTGACTACGAAGGCGCACTGCGTTTTCTTCCGATGAAAAATCTGGAAGCGGCATTTCTTTCTATTGAACTCTGAAACACAATGCTGATACAAGGTAAATACAAATTAACAAAGTTAAAATGGAACTACAAATATTGACAAAACAAAACCCCACAAAACAAATATATTGACACATATGTAGCAAGTTTTGACAATATTTACCCCAACACAATACTAAGGAAAAATGAACAAACTTACTTAAAGACGCCAAGTCAATTGTGGGGTTTCTTCTTTATTTAGGTTCCTAAATAGCACAAAAATTAACACACAGCCAAACTGAATTACTAACCACCACAATTGCAGCTTTAACACAACCTTCCGTTTCAACAGTTGCCTTCGAAATGCGGCAATTGAGATTCAATAAGCATCTAAAAGATAGTCAGGTTGTTGTTTGAATGTTCTAAATACACCAAACCTAGATAAAAATTCAGACCTGTCTTTCAAAAGCAATTGCAAGAGAATACTAGGAAATTTGGCAAAATTTCTGTTCATAGCATACTATCAGTTTAATTTAACAAAAAATTGTGGTAATTGCGGTTCCTTCCAAATTGAATAAGGGTTAAACTTCTCTACTGTCTTCAGTTTCAAGCTGTCTACTTTATGGGATAGGCTCACTGCCAATAAAGGTCAAACGGCAGTAGTTACAAGGCTAATTACCTACAAGTTAGCAAGCTATAGTCAGCAACGCATTTAAATGCCTCCCACTTTCCTTTTTCTTTTATGTAATAATAGTTTGTTTACAACTGTTCCCTTGGTGTTTACTTCGTTTCAGCTTAAACCAAAAGTACTATTTAAGAACATGTGATATTGCTTTGAATCTTTAGGTTTGTTTAGTGTAGGTCTTGTAAAGTAATACTGCAATTCTTACGGTTTGACTGAGTAAATTTTTTGTTGAAATTAAGGCTAATCCGTTTACTTTAAAATATAAAGTGGACAGTTGTTTAAGTTTGATTTTAACTGACCAAAATCCAATTAATGCGTGTGGTTTATAAAAGTCGTAGTTTAGTTGTAGTCTAAACTTAAAAATTCCTAACCCAACCAGTTTTAGCTTGGCTTAAGTATAGACTTCAGCCAAAGTGCAAAAATTGTTTAAGAAATTTGTTTTAGTTTGGTTTTAGTTTAGACTAAAACTAAATTTTAAGAATTGTATTGGCCGAAACTTTTTTTAGTTTGGGTTTAGTGTAGACTTAAACTTAAAAAAAATTAATTGTAAGGCATTTGTTTTAGTTTGGTTTTAGTTTAGACTATAACTAACTTTCAAGAATTTTATTGGCAGAAATTTATTTTAGTTTGGATTTAGTGTAGACTTTAACTAAAGAACAAAAATTTAATTGTAAGGCATTTGTTTAAGTTTAATTTTTGTTTAGATTAAAGCTAAATTTCAAGTATTTTATTGGCAGAAACTTATTTAAGTTTGGGTTTAGTGTAGACTTAAACTTAAAAAAAATGATTGTACGGCATTTGTTGTAGTGTGGTTTTAGTTTAGACTAAAACTAAATTTCAAGAATTTTATTGGCAGAAATTTATTTTAGTTTGGATTTAGTGTAGACTTAAACCAAAGAACAAAAATTTAATTGTAAGGTTTTTGTTTAAGTTTGGTTTTAGTTTAGATTAAAACTAAATTTCAAGAGTTTTATTGGCAGATATTTATTTAAGGTTGGATTTTGTGTTGACTTAAACTGAAGTTAAAAATATTTATTGTAAGATGTTTATTTTAGTTTAGTTTTAGTTTAGACTAACACTAAATTTCAAAAAGTTTATTGGCAGATATACTTTTCTAGTTTGGATTTAGTGTACACTTAAATACATGTAGTTTAGTTTTAGTTTAGACTAAAACTAAAATTCAAAATCGGTATTGGCAGGTATCCGTTTTAGTTTGGTTTAGGTGAAGAATACAACTAAATTTCAACAATTTTTTTGGTAGGTTTCCGTTTTGTTTTTAGTCTGAAATTAACTTTGAAAGCTTTTAAGTGAGTATCCATTTTAGTTCAAATTAGACGTAGACTAAAGTTTAAAAATGCAAAACTAAAATGCTTGAAGAAAACTGAAATACATACAAAATATAATAAATAAGGACTTTTATTCAATTGTTTTGAAGTTTTAACGTTTGGATTCACATAAAACTGGAAAAATATTAGTTTTCAAGTTTATTTTGGAATTGTATTAGTTGGTTTCCTTTCCCGTCTCGTCCGATTCCGACTTTTTTTTGAAAAAAATGTCCAACTCCTTGATTTGTCCCTTTGTGAGCCCAGGGAAAAAACTTAGGGCTTGCTTTCGATGCTTTTCGTTCACAAAAAATAATTCCAAATCTCTTTTGAACTTTCGTTCCACGCTTGCACGATTTGCTTTAACGAACTTCTGCAATAAAGACATGCAACATTTTAAGACTATATGTTTCAATTTGATTCTTTACATGCCTAAATATTTCTTGTACCATGTATTCGGAAACACTGAATGCTAGGTTCACTCCGCTCATCATATCCGACAAAATTTTTTGGCTGCCGTAATGCAAGACTAGTCATGTTCAAACAAGGTTAGGTGAGGTAAGTATCATATCATGATGTACACGCAATAATATAGAAAACAAATTCTTAAACAGACACTTACAAAACGCTTTTTCATCCAAAGTCGCGTTAAGAGCGTCAATCATTACTTGTTCCTTTCCGAATATCAAAAATTCAATGTTGCCCAGCTGAATTGACCCTGAAATTGATAAATTCTTTTTTCCTGAATCTGTTGATGCGACTTCCATTTCGGGAAAAGTTTCTGAAATACATCAATTTTTACTTAAAGTACTTCATAACGTTTCATTACTTAAGGAACCTGCTATTTCAGCATCCAATCGCACATATTTGTTAGGCGTACCCAAACTATGGTATTTATTTTCTGCACAAGTAAGTACAAAAAACCAAACGACTTAATAATATTGTTGAATTCTGTTTTAAGTAAACTAATTGCAAATAACCTTACCTTCATCTGTAGTTTCCGTTTGTGTATATTGAGTCACTAGTGACATACCAGCATTCGATGAATGGTCAGCTTGTATCTCTACGTCGGAATCTTTTTTAACTTCAAAAAAAAAATCTCCTTGCATAGGATTTAAATGACCTACTTCTGCAACAATAACGTTAAAAAGTTAATACTAGTTATAATTGCACTTGCACTGACTTTAAAACCTTTTTAAGAGTAATTATTTACCGGTGTTTACATGCCATTTTCCAGTGGAATAAAAAAGTCGATCTACTGAAAGAAGACGCTCATCCAAAACAAAAGAGCCACGTCCCATTGCCTCAAAGATTATACTGGGGCAGTATAAATCTTGTTGATGAGATTCCATAAATTTTAAGACCTCCTGGTTGATCGGGCCAAAGTTAATAATAATAGCATCCAAATTTTCCAATTGGTTCAAGTCATTCTTTGACACCAACACTCCTCCATTCTTCTACAAATGAGTAGTTGGTTTTTTATTTTAAAAAAATAATTAGCTGAACAATATCCTTACCTTAACTAGTTGTTTAGAAAACTTCTTCAAGTTTTGCGAAATGTCAGAGCTATTGAAGTTCATGAAGTAAAACTTGTACGAACACCCGTCGTATCCATTTGTGGCTTTTTTGTAAAAGACGCCTTGTTTTGTTTGTTTTTCTGTTTTCTTTTCGTTTCTAGTTACTGGATAACTAGGATAACTTTCCTCGCTTTCATACTCCTCACGTACACTTTGGATTTGAACTTGCTGTTTCTCATGTTGAGCCTGAGAAGATGACGCTTCTGGTTTTTGGACGTTTTCTTTTTTTATTTTCACAGATTGACTAAGCACGTTTTCGAACGATCCAGGTGTTTCTAAAAATGAATTTAGCAGTTCTATCCCAACTTTACCGCAGTTCTCACGTCTCCAAGCGTTAACTGTGTTTTTGTATTTGCTAAGCAACTTATGCGGTTGGTTTTGTTCGTTAAGAGAGTCCTTGGGATACGCCTTTAAAACGAAGTGAAAGTTACTTAATTTGGTCATGTCAATTTCTTGTCAGTTAATTGTTACCTTATGAAACCTTCTTTTTACTTCTGAAATATCATCACTGTTGCTCATAACATTAGACCAATCTGAGATACTTAAATTTGACTTTGGATCTTCATAGTAGTCAACTATTGTCCTTACGTACGCCTTGTGAATTTTACTTGAAGAAGACAAAAGGTCCCCAGTTTTCGCCATTTCTGTTAAGGCTTCCAAAGAACAAAATAGTAGAAATGTTTCACTGAATGTTGAAATTTTACTGAAATTTGTCTAAAAAACTAGAGGCCCAAATTTACAACAGTGTTGTCAGATAATATTCCTTCCCCTAAGACGGGAGAGAATTTTGCGCATTTTGGCATGTATGCTATCTTATGGGGATGTCAAAGTTTCTACGGCAGCCCCTTATAAGCCAATGTTATGCCAAAATGCGCAAAATTCTCTCCCGTCTTAGGGGAAGGAATAATACAATAACAGATTACCATATACCTTCTTGCATTGCGTGAATTAAATTTTGCCTTATAGCCTTATAAAACATTTAACGAAGTTTAAAAAATTTACCTAACTTATGATATTTACAAAAATGGATGTAAAACCTTACCTTGGTAAACAAGCTGTGTTCTGGCTTTCCAACACTGAACTCCAAAATATCACAAAAATCAAAAAACACACCAATTGCTTAATAGTATAAGACAAGTAACCGCATGTCCGATTTCACCAAAAGTTAGAGGGATTCTGAAAGATGACTGCGATTTGAAGTGCTACTTAAAGAGTTACTCAGCGAATAATTTTGTTTGTAATTTACGTAAAAACAACAAATAACAATAACAAAACATAAAACACTGTAATCGCTTTTGGGTTTAGTGTACGTTTAGTGTACGTTAAAGGTAACATTATTTTTCAACCTTAAAGAAAAGTACTTCAGTGAGGCAAAATGAAAAAAAAACTAATTGACACACGGCAAAGCCATACTTTAACCCAGTACTATCAAATAAAAATGTTGTCGTCCAGAATTGGAAAAGCAGGTCTACAGTCGTGGACGAAGGTGTCCAATTTTGTCCCCGTTGATATAAACTAGTTGGCTTAGTTAAGGTTTGCACAAAAACTATGTTTGAATCTTAAGGATAACAAACATTTCAGTTTTGGTTTACACCATATCTAAGCTAACAAAATAAAAGGAGAAAGTGTTTTGTGACACACGGCAAGGGCAGATTTGGCTACAGTAATACCTAATGAAAAGAGTTGCCGTCCAGAACTGGAAACACAGGTCTGCAATCATGGACAAAGGTGTCCAATTTTGTACCCGTTGATATAAACTAGTTGGTTTAGTTAAGGTTTAGACAAACACTATTTTTAAATCTTAAGGAAAGCAAACATTACA
>Ga0194135_10001303_pt1 | contig 14734 bp, 5 predicted proteins | sample LitLau_LLRF_2013_FD_134024 | JGI IMG/M metagenome (GOLD analysis project Ga0194135, IMG submission 134024) | Freshwater sediment microbial communities in response to fracking from North America - Little Laurel Run_MetaG_LLRF_2013 (version 2) | ecosystem: Environmental > Aquatic > Freshwater >...
ATCCTATTCGTTTTAACCTATACAAAAATCGTTCTGAAGATTTCATGCTTTACATTCCTTAGGAGCAGCAGTATCTATGCTTTTAATAAACATAAATCGAGTTTCTTTTCCATTTCCATCATTTGTTTCGCATTTTGCATCAGATCAGCGCGGCGGTGTTTTAATTCAGTGCATGATTTAAGATTTTTAAAATTAACTAAATGACTGTTGGTTTTCTCAACTCCGCAAAGTAACTACGATGTTTAAAAAATACTGACTAACAAGTTTCAGCAGTATAGAAATACTATCATCCAATTTTTTGGCGTCATAGGCAAAAGTGTCTTTGAAGGCTGCTGGAAGCAATAAAGGGTGAATCTAAAACCGAGGAATTTATCTTTACAATAGGAGAGAGAGGGCCAGTGAGGCAGAATGCCCACTTACAATAAAGATCTGAGCTAATAAGAAGTGTAATTCCAAATCGCTCTTGGAGATATCCTAAAATAGTGGTAGGACTGTCCATTGAAATTCATGTGAATAGGGTTGTTGAAGTAGGACAACAGTCTGAGGGCTCCATGAAATGAAAAGGGAAGTCCTCCGAGCTACCCAATTACTCAGGGAATACAATGGACCATTTCGAATGGAGCATGTTGAGGGTCCAACCCCTTTTCATAAGAAAGCTAATATTGAATCTGATAGGGCTACCAGTTCATACGAAAAAAGCCATGTGTACAATAAGATGAAGAAGGGGAAATGATATTCTGGAGTCCAAGAGTTATTTGCCAGGATTGAATATTGTACGTACGTCACACACTACTATAGATTCAGATGCAATACAAAGAGATGATCCTCGTCAAACGCACATCTTTATGGCCAGCAAATAACATACCATGTACCTAACAGCACACATACTGGATGAAATGAAAAGAAGGAACAAAATTGTGCAATATTAGACACATTTCATTCAACCATGAGTAATTGTAATAAACAGGAGCAGTTGCTGTAGCTATTCAACTGAACCCTGCGAACTACTTGTGTTGCGAGTCTGTCAGAAAATAATAATCATACACACTCATCACCTCATCATTAATATCACGATACCACGCTCAAAATCATAATAATGATCTGGATCCCACTTTCACATCCAAACTAGTAATCCGCCCACATTCAAATCTCCATGAATTACAGAAAAGGTTCAAAAATGTAATCTATCTTGAATCCTTCTTGATGAGAATCAGTTTTGTTTCATTCGCTTCCACCCAATAGACATTCATATGTTTCACATGACCGAGCCCATCCTTCTAAATAACGTCATTTGCAGCCGATTTCTCTGCCCAACAATGGACAAATATATTTATCCATCATATGGTAGACTTTTTATAAGCTGAGACTCGTGCAAATGAAGTTCATTTTTTAGTAAGTTTAGAACACGTCTTAAACTACTAGTAATTAGTTTAGCTCAAGTTTCTTTACGCATGGTAACTGTTTTAAAGTAAAAATAACAGTAAAATTATTCAAAACGATACATCCATGACTAAGGTCACAACTATTTATCAAAATGGGATCTCGTGATACACGATTGCATGCAGCTGATATGAGTCACAAATATGTTTACGACTTTTTAATTAAACTCAATAAACAAATCTGCCCACTAAAACACTAATGAATCGTTTCCGAGAGTAAGTAACAGATTTGTGTAACAAATGAAGCATATTTCACGTAACAAGTTCAAATATGTTCGATCTTCCAATTCAACGTCCTATAATTAGTGTAACTGGATTTATCGTAGGTCAGGTAAACGAAGAACTCCCGTTCACATCAAACAATACTATCTGATGATGAATTCCGATAAACATGCCTTTAGGTGAAGTTTTGTATAGTTGTTAAATGATCCTGCAAGATGAAAAATACAAGTTTGTGTAAAGCGTTGTGTGGTAAGTTTACCAGAAAGATAAATTCTATTGAATCGTAAATCTTTCATCTCCTATGAGTGTCATCCAATTGTTCAAGCTATCTTGCCCGTAATGAGCTCCTTGATACAAAGGTAATCTACCAAAATAAGGTTTCAAGGGTATACTCGCAATTCACAACTGTCCTTTTGAAGGACGGTTGACGGTGCTTTGGTCGCATAAGTAATTCAACGATTGTGTGGTACGGATTTGATGAAAGCTTCGAGCTTCCTATTTTCAATGGATTTAAGTTCAATTGTACAGATGATAGGATTTACTTGTGTGACAGACTTTTTCAATTCTGAAAGCCATTTTTATCATTTCAAACGCAAAGGCTGTAATCTTACTACTCGTGTCATACTCCATAGCAGATAAAAGTTCTATTCAGATCCGAATGCTCCAATCTCAACAAAATGTAATCCAAATCCGTACGTCATGCCTTACATCTCGTACGATAGAGTTTAATTTGATTCAGTACATGTGCCTTCAATGCTCGCTATTTATTCTTCAAAGCCTATGACTCCCATGCAAATTACACCCAAAACAAAATATGCAATGGAGTGGAAATGACAAATGGACTGAAATATATCTGATATCTGTAGTAGACTCTTGAAACCTTTTTTTTTCGGAGTCAAAGTTGCTGCATGTGTACAACCGAAAATAACCAATCACTTTCGGATTTACAAATATTAAGTATTTAACCCATGAAAGTAGATGAAAACTTATGGATGCTTCTATTGATGAAAAATAGAGTTGGGACAAAAGCTAGCAAAATCGGGAGAGTGGTGTGCCAAGTGGAGAAAAGTCGTTGCAAAAACTTTCTCCGGGTTCATCTAAATTCTAGTAAGTAGTCAGAGGCATACAGAAGACAGGAGAAGACGAGTTAAAGCGTGTCGCACTTACTGCTACACTTCTTTTACAGAGGTACTTAAGTCAGAGTGTCAATATCGATTGTCTCACATGTTGTGTTGTTTTGGGAAGTAAAGTGAATGACGGATTATGAACAGTGTGTGGCGCATGGAGGGTGGAGGTGCCCGCCATGCGGGATTTTCGGGTACAGAGATGGTGCGAACCAATGGATGACCCGGACACCACAGACGCCTCCAATCTCACGCCCTTATGTGTTTTTCACGACGCCCGACTCCTCTATTGATTCAACGCCATGATGCTTGTCCACCGTCTCAATCACACTTTCACCTTCTTTCACCTCCACAAACCCTTTTCATATGCCCTAAGCCCTCCGGCTCTTTTCCTTAACACCACCTACAACATTCATCTTTACTCTTCTCACAAAACTCATCTATACCCTTATATACATGAGCGACTAGTAAACAAATCTAGAGAGAAAATTATTATTATTTTCTACTTGCTTTTCTAGGCAAGATGATGATGGTCTCTGAGGTTAAAACCAAACATTTCTCTTCATCATTTCCACTTCACAGAATCCCTGTCTACACTACAACTCTTTCTTTCACCACTTCTCTTCTTTCATGCCTTTCAGGAAGCATAATATCTAGGAAAAAGCTAAGGCTAAAACTACTCACACTGGAAACTAAAAGGCCATTAGTGTTATGAGCTAGCACAGCATTTTATCAGACCTTTTGATGAATGTTCACTCACTCCAACCTGATGAGTGTGCGGATAATAATTATCATCCACTTTCCTTCTTCAACTAATCCCTAGCACATAATTTCCGACTTACACCTTCCACACCAACTCACCTTCTAACTCTCTCCAGGTCTATTTATAGATTTATCTTGTTATAATTTTTTTAATTTTCAGGCACCACTTTTGCACTTTGCATCCATGATAGATGAAAACGCACGATTGATTGAGTCCAAGTCCTATTCATTAATATTTTGGTGACAATTTCACGCACATAGTGCATCACTTACATTATCAATTTTATTCAATATATTTTCGGATAATAGGGAATGATGCCATATAGTTCGTAGCTCTGAACGCTATTGATTGTAATGATAAAATTTTAATCAAATTGAAAAGAATATTCGAAAATTAGTTTAGTAGCAAAGCAAGAGCTACACCAAACGAAACGAGCACTTCTAGCACTATAAATTGAAAGTTGACGGCACTGCAATGGATCAGGTAATGGAGCTGTACATGACTAATATTTTACTGAAAGTATAAAAGCTGCACAAACAGACTTACTTCGACCTTTCTAAAGTAATCACTAGCACACTGTCCTGTGTTTTACAGAAACAAACCCAAGCTTATGAAAAGGATTGTCAGAATTGTCTGGATGATTCAAGTGAGGGATTTTCAGGATATAAAAAGCACAAGATAAGTATCCAACTTAACCCAACCTAATTATAAAAGAGAACACAAAGCCAGACTATAGAAACCCCCTACTCAGTCGGCATTTTTATGCAGTTCTTTTCTGTAAAGTTACGTAACCAGATTATTCGGATAGGTTTTTCGTAGAATGAAGGACTGATCATTCATCTGATTTGAAGTAACATGACAGCATCATTTGTAAACATGTACCTTCTATCTGTACTCTGTACCATGTAAGCACACGTCCTCCACATTTACAAAACTTTTCATTTTAACGTGTTTTTTGAGAGTTTGAGTTTGAACTCGTGAAGACTGAACTGATATCCGCTTCTGTAATACTAATAGCTTTTAAGGTGATCTGAACATAGGTAATAATATTCCAATCATTTTTACTGAACATATTCTTTTACAGAGTATCCGTACACCGTACCGTAATATACATTTCGTGTACTGTAATTCAACATTCTATACAATTTTACTCTTTATAATTTCTTTTCCATGAAAATCATCACAATTGACGGGAAATTTACCTATCATACATGAATATTCACTATTAAAAACTACATATTTTGCCAAGTTGGATACCGCCTACTCTGGAACTCTGAAACTCTCTTCCTTATAGTGTAAAACACCCAGAAAAGAAATCAACTTTAAACTCTATTTTTAACTATATAATTGATAAGCGTGACGATATGTTCATTTACTATTGAAGTTAACTGCTATCAGGTATTTATAATTATGATTTAACGTATAATTTACTTATTGGTTGTTTTAATAACCCACTCATGATTAAACATTGAATATCCCTGATTAAAAACTTCCGTTTACTTTAAGCTAATAATTTCGTCAGCCAAAAAATGTAAATGTTAGTGAACTAATAAGTCATACGTGAACAAAGGCAGCTTCATAAAGGGAAGGGTACAATTTGATTTGACAATGGCTTGGACATCTGGTTAGCAGAACCTTCAAAATTATATGCTAATCAATGTACAGCACGGCTTAATTATCGATATCGGCTTACGAAATCAGAGTTTCGACATATTTTCGAATAATTTGCAAAAGCTAAACGAGCAAAAAAGTGCTACACACACAAGAATATGATACACGAAGTACATATGACAAAATCATCGCAATATATTCTTCACTGCATATTATGCGTTTTCTCTCAAATAGTGAATGCGAGCGAGAGAAAGTCTGTTCCATGAAACGTGAGAAAGTTCACATATCAACTCATCACTATCACTTCACTACGAAAGGATAAAGAAAGACCAACTTGAGCCTCTCTGAAACTCTGAACAGCGTAGGGGACAGGTTCCTCTGTTATATGCGCAGATGGCGTCAGACGCTGCATAATCTTTTAGCGGACAATGTTCAGCCTCAATAACATCACTTTCTCAATCCAGAAACTTTTACTTTTGTATTTGTATCCACAATAGTCAGCGTTCAGTTCTCCACTAAATCAACCAAACAAGCCCGACTGCCATGTCATTACAAGTTTTTCAGGTGTACTTGGTAGCTCATTATTTTCCGCAATAAAATAAGTATAAGTAAGAGTACCAAGACACTTGATTAATTCCACATAACTAATTATTACGACAATTCAATCCCTTGACACTTCTCAATGTCATAGACCATGCTAATTATGCTAATATACACAGTTAAGAATAGTCAATCAATAGTATACTAATATAAAAACAGTAATTAAGACGCCATAAGCCCAGAAGTACATTGATCGAACAGTAATAAAAATAGATGGGTTATTGGGTTTTCAAATAATAATGTCAACTGTTTCAGATGTCGCAGAAGGTTAAGTGGTATACAAGAAACAAACAGCGTAAGTTGAATGCACCACTGCAATTAGCATACAATAGAAGTTATTTAAGTTAGAAGTGTCCCATCTCACACGACAAACTTTACCACTCAAACAGCAAATTTCATCAGTTTGATAATCCGTCATACTGACACTTCAAGGATCATCCAACAACAGAATCTACTTGATCTAAAGAGAAGAATGGTCTTTGTGTTCGACTGCAATTGATTATTATGCTATGATGGCCTTCCTGTAAAGTAAAAAATTGTGTCCACACAGCATTATCTCTATCTAAAAAGGCAAATTCGTTGGAAAACCAATCCTTCTACGCGCCTCAAGAACAGTCAGTCAGTACCACATCACCATTGACACTTTGAGAAGATGGACATCTTTTTTACGCAATCAACATCGCAGTCAGGAAGCTAATGTACAACTGAAGTCATCATTCACGGAGCATGGAAAGCTGTGAAATCCTTTCGGAGTTAAAAAGATGAGATGACAAAGATCTATCACGGTACAATTCTCCAAGACAGTAATTGTGATCTGTCTAACGTAGTATACGACGATCGAATCTGTTTGTTGTTGACGTCAAATTCAATACACATTCTGGGTATACAGCAAAGTTGCTGTAAATAATCCACGTATACTCCAATAGGGATAAGTATGGATGCCTCACCAAACAAGCTTTAATACTGCATTTTATCGTTTCCTTTTTTCATACAACTTAGATTTAACTTAGTCTTAATTTTCTTACAATGTTAGTGGAAATGTTTTTTGAAACAACTGAGAAAATTGAGGACAAACAGAAGGAGCAGGAGCTGTGGTAAGCAGATTAAATACACGCATTGTGCGTGTGGTCTTCCCTACCGGATTGAGATAATGGATTGTATTGTGTACTACTTGTTCTCTGATCAGTATATTTTACACAGAAGCGTTTCACTATCTACTATCTTCACTCTCTCCTGCCAATTATCTAAGGCTGATCCAACGGTGTCAGAAGATTGACAATTATTTTCCACACAATCTGTACAGATCGGAACACAAACAAAGAGACATCAATACAACGAGACAGACTTAGAGGATTGAAACAATTAGAACCAGTCAGAAAATTTCTTTTATCACACACCGCTGTCTCCTAGCCCATTAGAGCACTTAAACTGTCCGCCTATCACTTTGACTGTGATACGACTAATGGATAAGTATTCGTTTAACAACCTAGGTGTATACTCCAATCATCTTACACACCTGAGAACAGTACAATAAATGTCAACTTTAGACTTGGACCCACTTTTGCCCGTCTTCCTTTTCTTCTTTCACCCTCACAAATTCTGGTTTGCACAAACTCTTCATGACATTCAATATTTTTCCTCTCCTTTGCTAAATATCAGTTATTTTACGGACTTACAGAAAACAGTTGTGTAACTTATAATTAAGTTATGTTCTGTGATGATTTTAGCAGATACAATCATGAGGTAGTCGCAGTGCTTTATACGTAGAAAGGATAGTTCTACAAAATTTGTTAACATGTAGCTTATTGAAAATCAAGTTTGAGAAAGCTTCAAGTTCAAAGCTTATCAATAGGTTTCGAAGTCTAATCGATCAAAATACCGTTTTTGTCGCTATTGTGAGCTACAGATATCATTCCTTAAAATCTCAGTACATAAAAATAGTCTTTCTCAGAATCAAATATGCCAAAGAATCCAAAAAATGTTGCCACCTGTGAAACTTGTTGTGATAACGATATTTCAAGGTGTTTAATACTTCAAGATTCTTTCACAGTCTACAAGAGATCTCTCCCTTTGAACTGCTTGGATTCGGCATGCCTGTATGCTGTAATGATTACATGTACTCCATTAACTGGTTAAACAAACCTCACTCTTGCGGCGACTTACTCTTGAGCTGTTGTTTGTATTATATAACTTTAAAGCAAAACACAATGAGACTGCTAAATTTCATGAAACACCGGCACTAGTGTAGCTGAATGAATAAAATTCGATAATCCGAAATTGATTGATGTAAATTAATTAATTGCATATTATTTCAATTGTCAAATATCCTATACTGAGAAACATCGACAGTGAATCGCTACATGCGGAACTCAGAACATACACAAATTTGAAAATCAAACAAGATAGCACGATGAAATCGAACGTACAATATGGTAATAACACACACACACTGATTTCTATGCAATATTGTGTAGCACTATTAATATTTATACTGCATGATATCATCAATAATGATAATTGAAATCTCAATAATGATTACAATAGGTAATAGATTTGGAAAAGCGACAAATTCCCATCTTGTCTTGTTACTCTTGTAACAACGGTTTACACCGAATGACTTAATAATATGTTTCTCTGTTGAATGATCTAACTGCATGAAGTATTTGACACCTTTCAAGACTGTTTTTCTTACACAAGCGTCCATATCACAATTTGACTACAGTTTCTAGGTTGTATTGTGAATGCAAAAGTCATCTCGATCTCTTTCAGCCAAATACGAAATAAATCCAAGCAATAAGGGCTTTTGTGTATTGCAAAAATTTATGAGGGCTAATAAAATAGTTATTGTTATTTTGTATATCGCACAACAACTCATCAATGTTCTGCAAGTAAACTGACAGTGAGATCTATAAAAGACTTCTTTAAAAAGGATTAATTGCACCTTTAAACTGTTCAATTCTGGCAGGTATGTTTTAAAGACGTAGTCATAGTCAAAGTTAAAGCATACGCAAATTCTGATTTATTCGCGAATTGCCAGCAGAAATATAAGGGGCAGTGTAGAACATTGTTTGAGCGTGATTTGGGAATCACTAAAAGACTACTGACAATATCATTCAAATAAGAATCATTGTTGGTACGGACTGCATCAAATATCCGACTATCTACTAAAAGTATTAGTAATACACCTCGACAGTGTTCATTCTTTAGACATATTCAAAATCCATGGAAGAACAACGAAACAAAATTGGACAACGTACGCTTGTGGTTTGTCCTCCAGCCACATTAACCAAGAAGCAAGACAAAGAAAAGGAGTTTAAACTTAAACAATAAACTTCCGTGGATATTTACAGCTCATCATATGAATTCGAAGACTAATAAATTATTACACCTATAAAACGGAGAGTGCCAAGACCAGCCTCTTAACATTTCATTCGAAAAACTAGAGAAGAAAAGTTGACTCTGCACGGCAGAAACCATAATACATAATAATAATAGTAAGATATACTACATGGCACAGCAACCCATTACATATTATGAAATTCCTGCAACCAGTTTCAACACTCATTTTAACAAACTAACATAAAGTAAATGGTTCACTACATGACACTCTTCTTCAGTAAGAAAACAAACAATATTATTGCAGATAGTCAGTGTCCATATAAACTAGATATATTTAAACATCTGAAAGCATGAGAACTTTAAAAACTTCAAACTAGCTAGACTATTACAACCATTTCATCTCCCATATCTTACAAGTTTATGAGTTTAAAATCTGTTTTGTTGTTTTAAACACTCCAAAATAATGATAGTCAAAGTTTCATTTATTATTAACACTACACCTCATATTTTTAACATTATTACCACAATTCATCTTTGAGTAACACCTACAAGGCTACAATCGTCCTACCTCCCTCACTCTCACATCTCTTTCTCTCCGCTCGTCTCTAAGGCCTTATTATTATTAATATGCCCATACATCTGCTTAGCTTAACACTACAATGATGAGCAAACAACATCTAATTGTAAATACTCCCTGGACGTAATGTACTGTAATTGTCTTATTTAAAAAACAAACAAGTTCTTTCGTTTATTTTTATACATGTTGAACATAATATACATGCTTGTTAAATTCAATCGTTGGATTATTCCAGATTGCGAATGGACCCTATATTAAACCTACTGTACAAATGAATTGTAGACAAATATTTTTTCAAACCCTCAGAAAGTATTCCACCAAAATTCCTTAAGAATCCGTACTCAATAAGAAGCAACCTTCCTTGCATTTTATTCTATACAGTGTAATGGATCCGTTCGATCCACGCTCGCTCATATAAATAATCCGGCAAGTGTCTTCGCTTGAGAAAGAATTTGGAGAAAAAAGGGAGACAAGAATCTCTTTGGTATCTTTACTGCTGCAACCCGTCCGCGATCCATGTCTTTTTCGAAGCAAAGGGAAAAACTTTGGTATTTCTGTGAAGGTGATGAAGCCGCCGTCAAAAATGTTTTTCCAAGCGTAATAAGTTTGCAAGGAATCTTACTTCTGCTCTCTCAAGTGACAACTCCTCTGTTCTCTTACAGCCATTTCATGCAATCAACGGGCTCATGTAAGATCAGGCTCAAAACAAAGACAAAACTTCATATCCAAATTGTCCCGTAGGATACTTACAGAACTATAAACACAGAATTACTGTTTCCCATCGAATACATCAGTGAATGTACGGATGGGTAGTTGCTTTGTTGATTATGACCAGGCTGCATCGTAAAAAACGCAGTGAAAGAGCTCATGATGAAGTGTCTCCAAGCCAGGGCTCAGCAGGAGTAAGATAATAAGTGCAGATAAACTGGCACGACAACACTAGTGGAAACGAGGACAATGTGAGAAACTGCTAACATGACTTGTGTAATATCCACATAACCAAGCAGCAAGTCATCTTTAAAACTTGTCACTCATCTTGATCAGAGCTTTCCAAACCGAGTACAAACTCATAACCTAACACATAACCTTAAGTCAAGAAACCCTTGCTGACATTTCCCTTAAAATACGTTACTTCGCTTCATAACTCAAATCGTAGCAACAAAAGGTGTTACTTTCTTACTACGGTCACAAAAAGTTCCTGTCCATCAGTTCGGGCGTAGTAAAAGTATTGAAAAAATGATATTCTTGCATCTCAAAAAGTATAAGGACGCACACAACCTGATTTATATATATACTTTATGTATCAAAACATCACCCCGTATAACAGAATACACACATGCAAAGGATCGTTGAATGTTAGCTGAACCGCTTAAGCAATTACCCAACTTGTGAATATTTTAATGAAACATGAGGTGCGTGAATCACACAAACAACAACACCCCTATTGTGCTTTAATTAATTACATCATTAAACAGTACGAACCATGTTTAGTTGTCGTGAATGGTGTACTTGCATTCAGTGCGACAAAACAAAACAATGAAGATGACAAGATGTTCAAATCTAATGACTCACAGGGATTCCCTCATTATCCCGATATCATTAAATATAATCAAGACCACACTTATTGCAGCTACTTTTCTGAGCGACACATCCTTCCTTCTAATTATCAATCCGCTTTACCTTTTCAAAACATCCCTCTCCTAACCTATCATACAACTACAATCTATGCAATCTAATTAAAAATCTTCCAATTAGATTTAATAAACGGCTGATTATACATTATACATATGCCTATGCAGTTGTATGCGTTTTATGAGCATTGTTTTAACTACTGCATAAAGCTCCTGCTGTAATAAACTGCATCACGTGCTGTTACTACCCTTGTAATGCACTGATAAATTCTGATTCACTAAACAACTTGAAACATCTATATCCATACGCAAGTTAACACTACAATTCTGCGCTAAAAGTTCTTATAACAATTATCAGTGTCAAGTATTCTTTACTTACTTGCTTCATGCCTTTGCCAAGCTAAAGCAGCACACAACAGGGCTAAAGTTTTCCCCGACCCAGTAGGACTTTCCAGTAAGCAATTACTCCTGCTCTTCAACCCTTGAAGGACCTATATGACAAGACCAACAACAACAAAATTTACTAACTTAATTATTACTACACTACAGGACCTCCCCAAGAATATCTCTCAAAATGTGATCATCATTTCATAACCACTCAATTTTAATCAATTGTACTAGCGAAACACTCACCTTACTCATCATCGCAATCTGACACGGATAAGCCTTCGTTGGAAACTCAACTTTGACCCCGCAAATAATATAACTATTAGGTCCATGACGAGCCGGGTCCCCTGCTTGAGTTGCTTGAGTAGATCCTTGAGTAGAGCTCTGTGTACTATCCATGTCCATCTCAAACCACACCCAATAATAACGGAACGGTACAGCGACCACCCCCACCGATGACCAAAGTTGTCCTTTAAAAATAGACACAGGTCACCCACAATAAAGTCGGTGAAGTCAAATGTCAATCGGAGAGGTAGAAAGTGACAAGAACGTGATTTTGTGATTTCAGTGAAAAAAACAAAGGTAAGGTTATTTGCATCAGAGCAAGTCAGAACAAGAAGAGGGAGAGAGAAAGAAAGTCGCGCCACAATTTGAACGAGTCGTGTTATTATTGTGAGGCTCCTCACTCAATGAATGTCTCACTCCCTGAACTTGTCTCAAGTTCCCCGGCAGCAGAGCAAAGCAATTGAAGTGGCACACGCGTCTCATTTTTCCCATTTTCATATGAATTCTCGTGTCATTTCATGGCAGGGCAAGCAGAGTAAAAGTAGAAGGAGGAAACTAGTTGTAGAAGTGTACGATAATATAATGATAAGCACAGCAAAACTTTGGGTATCGTTTTTCTAAACTGCTTCTTTCGTTCAGCAGTGTTTGAAAATCTATTCTTATTAAGTTTTCTCCCTGAAATTCGGACATTTCGTAAATGAGCTTTCATGAGGTGTTAGTGTTATGTGCATATCGTAAAAAGTGCTCGTATGTATTATATATACATATATATGTATATATTATTGGAAAGGTGGACTAGGAATTTTGTGTTGTGTCGTGTGTGAGTCAATTAAATAGTGTGAGAGAAGTATTTATTACATTATGCAGTGTGGAGAAAGAGAAGAAGACCCTTTATGTCCTTAAGTTGAGCGACATAAAAGCAATAAACAGGCTCCAGCGGCCCTCGACTGTCGAACACATTCGGTCAGTGAGACAGACGACCACTTCGGTCGAGGAAGTTTCAAGACCAGAATGCCTACATGTTTAATGATACGCACTTTTTGTGTGTTTTAGAAACTAACAACACAACTACCTGAGAAGCTGAGTAATAAATACGAGATAAAAAATTCTCCTGTCTTTTACTTGACTCAGTTTCTCGGCTTGAGGTTGCAAAGTACACTCTACAAACTGAGTGCATGTTTAGACGCATCAAACAATAAAATGTAAAAACCAACAATATTTTCTTAGTGATATATAATTCAACGAGATCTGTAGTTAATGCTTACTGGGTCTTGACAGGCCTCTTTTGGAGAAAAGTATAAGGCTTGATTAAGTACAGAGCTTTATATGTGAACGGTGTATCAACGTAAAGTATATGTAAAGAAATATAAAAATACAAAACATTATTATACAAACAAGCACAGTCAGGCTTTAATTGACCCCATCATGTGCTGAGTAGTGAGGCGAGGAGATATCGGACACAGATCTTAACTTGATAAATCCTTCGTCAGATGTTGATTATCTGCAGCAATGCTCATGTCGTCTTTTGTTCTCGTTTAATCTTGACACTACCTTCGCTACACACTTACACATGTTATACACCTTGTGTATCACCCAATTAGATTGTCCACCGTCCATAAGTTTGACCGACACTTTTCTTCAACCTGCTTTGCATAAAAACAACTTCCTTCAATCGCCTGCATTAATTAAATCCTTTTACTCCAACTCTTCTCCTGTATATTGAATGAAACATTCAAAAGTTTTTTTACAGCTGTATGTTGTCGAACAGGCACGTAGAGGAATACAGGCTGATATTAAATTGTTGCTACTTATCAAAACAGTTCGTTGACACATTCTTTAGTTTTTTCTCAATTCTCACAAAAGATTCAAATTCAAACTCATCTTCCCTGACCTTATCCAATTAGAAAGATACGAAGCATATTATGAATGTATAATTAGTATTAGTGCACAGGAAATTGCCAATTTGAACAAATCTACAGCAAGGAATAGTTTAAAGGAAACTTGTTTAATTTAGAAAATCAACACTTACTGTATGAGAATGAATTGTGAAAGGTAATTTTTATGAAGAAGAAAATATGTATAATAAATACTCACATAATTTCTTGTCTTGATTGTCTCATGAATACAAATTACCCGATGATGATGTATTGATTAAGAGGAAAAATGTATTTTTCATGATCAAATAGTAGGTGGTGATGATTACATACGTGAGGATTTTTTATTTCACATTCACGTTGCTCATATTAAAGTGGATTTTGATATCAGTCTCTTGAGCATGACGTTGGTGAAAAAGAAGATACCACCTAGCATCCAAATTCACAGAGCAATCAGCTTTACAACTAAAACTGTCTGGAATGCAGAATGGTCATGTTAAAATCCACAAAGGTGGTAAGTGGTAACACAGGTAAAGTAAATCAGTAGTTTAGCATTGCTCACTCTTTTTATATTTAATTTTCTTATCCAGTAGTTAATTGACTCAGATTTGCATGAGATTATGTTCTTTACCCTCATCAATTCCATCACCTTTTATCTCCCATGATCAGGAAGCACGATCATCAACTCATCCACTGCTGTTAGTCCATCAGGTTGAAATTCATGCAAGAAAGAGCAAAGGTAGTCATCATTCCCGTTTTTTAGGAGATGAAGATCATTCAGTCATCATCAGTTGGCTTGGGTGGGCATGGCAAACCTTCAAAAAGACCAAAGTGAATCGGGCAGTTGGTTGTTGCTGTCTTGTCTGACCAGTCTGCGAGTTG
>Ga0194135_10001304_pt1 | contig 14734 bp, 19 predicted proteins | sample LitLau_LLRF_2013_FD_134024 | JGI IMG/M metagenome (GOLD analysis project Ga0194135, IMG submission 134024) | Freshwater sediment microbial communities in response to fracking from North America - Little Laurel Run_MetaG_LLRF_2013 (version 2) | ecosystem: Environmental > Aquatic > Freshwater >...
CCACATGGTGTCCCTGTGATTTCTCTACACCCTGACGCATATTATGCGCAAAGGTAAATAAATCTGCATTTATCTAAAATTATTATAAATCAAAAGCATACAGAAATTAGACAACTTTCCTCTATCTTCACATTTTTATGCAATAATATGCTCAATTCTTTCAGCTTTCTGCTCAATTCTTCCTTTTTTATGCAAATATTCACCTCAGTCCCTATCCTATTATAAAAAAAAGAAAAGAAAACGGAAACTGTAGGGATAATACAATAGAATAATATCTCAATGTGCAAATTCGAACTCATGAGGACCAACTTCCTGCTGGAATTATGCACTAGAAAATAGAAATCTACGATTGTTCTCCTTTTGTGAGCAGCAATCGAGAATCGATAAGTACCACAGCATATCCTTGTCACATGGATAAATGAAATTAGACATCTTTTAAAGGAAACAATTAATAATATTTAATTCCATCTCCACCTGCCACATCTCTTTCGTTCAACGTGTATTTCAGGAGCTTAAGCGTTAGTAAGGAAGACGGAAGAAGAAAGAGGATAAGGATCAATGGATTTCCATCCTAAGAGAAAATAAGATCCCGTTTGGATTTGAAAACTATGATTATAGATTTAAATTAAATGTCCAAAAGCCGACGGGGCTAAGCACCCGCCATAACCATAAATTAAAGTCACCAGCAGCAAAAGATAATCACAAGAACGGAATGGAGAGCTAGAGAGGACTGGAAAGGATATTTCTTCTAACCCCCTTGCAATAACTACTTCGAGAAGGGGATGTCATAACATATTAATATCACACACCTACGACACGGATTATTGACTAATGATAATGATGGAATCAATTTATTCCTTTTACAGAATTAATGAATTCCCCATATTCGGAACGGAAAAGCCATGGGGGTTTGTAAACTCTGGAGAGGAAGATCCATCCGAATCCGAGGTGAAGGCAGAGAAGGATAATTTTCCAGGAATTCTATCTCCGTATGCTTTAAGAGCAGTTGAGGACGCCATTTTGTCGACTCATCCAGAACAGACGTACGTCCTGAGCCCATCTGCGAGCTCCCGTATCAAGAGCATGTTAATTGCTTTTTCACCACACTGCGTCACCAACAATATTCTCAAGCATAAGCAATTGGCTAAACCTGCTTACCAATGCACCGTTTAATTCTCCTATAAATCATACGCTAATCGAGACGAGCATTAATATGAAACGGTAAATGTAGGTGTAATACGTATCACTGCAATTAATTAGTCAATAGGTGCCAAATTTGTAAAATAAATATTATTGACATAAGCTAGTAGTAAAATCGGTTTATGTTAGAATTAGTTTCAATTTTTTACCCCATACAAAATGGAACGGACATAAAAATACGTTACTTGGAAATTGTCCTAGTTGGGTATGACTTTAGATATTCCTATCCATCCCTAGTCCAGTCATGAGGTCCCCATACTTTTAAAAACTTCATAACCTTTTCTCTCTGCTCTTTAAAATTGTCATTCTTCCTCTTTCGCCAAATGGAGTGGTCGAGTTCCATCATTCCGCCAATTATCTCCTGTGCAAAATTTCTGGGAAAGTTTCGCTCGTCCTCGATAACGTGAGCAAATCCACTATCGTCTCCAAAATCAACTGAAAAATACGGGAGTCCTTTGGGTATACTTTTCCGAACGTCACGACCACGTAGATCAACCAACTTCTTATTCTGGGACCACTCGGTTTCACACTCCTGGATTGCTTTCTAAAGACAAAATAAAAATTAGGGAAAAATATCCTGGTTAGGATTACGGATGTAAATCACGTCCACCACAAAATCAAAACTCTTACTTTGAAATATATAGGGGCGAGCTCTCCCGTTTCCTTTGGAATCGGTACACATTCCAAATACATGTGGGGATGACGCTGAAGTGACATGGCAGTTTCAAATATTACCAGGTCCTCATCTTGTTCTTTGAACATCCTTACAAGTGCATGCCGAAATTTCTGTCAGAATGTAGTGAAAATTAAATTAAATTGATTCAAGTTGGAAGGGAAAATTAAAGTTCAAGTAGAATTCAGCCATGCCTGCATCTCATCCCAAACATCTTCATCCAAATCCGTAGCAGCAGACACATGGAACATTGGAACAATCAAACAGTGTCCCTCACTTAAAGACTGGAACGGCGGAACGCATAAAAAGCTCTGAAAGAGAAAAAATGGAAACGTAAAATTATTACAATCATACTCTTTCGTTTCTTCTGATATGTAACGGGCTTTGCTTTAATGTAGTTTTAACTAACCTTTTCTCCCATGGAGGCCACAATGTTCTTCTCCAACTTGTGCCCGTCAAAGCACCAAGGACAATCGTCGACCATCTTCTTGTAGAACTTTTGCTCGTTTATAACCTTATGGACGTCAGCCTCCTTCTCCTTTTCTGCTTTTTTGGAACTGCTTGCCTTGTCAGCAAAGATGTCATCCAAATCATAGTCGTCGGTAGGCTTCGATTTCATCCCCTTTCGAATATCCAAAACATTTAAAATCCTTAATATGATTTCAAACTAAGAAAAGACTTACTTTTCCAGCAAGGCGTGAGAAAAGTGCATTTTCATCCTCAACTGTACTTGTCTTTTCCCTTTGAAACTACACAAGTACAAATAAAAAGGTTAGCTTAGCATGTTACATTAGTTAAAATTGTTGAGTAAACAAACAGTACCATATTCGCCAAGCTCTGCTTATCATCGTCCGGAAAGTATCGAACGCGTTGTCCATCCTGGTGGGTTTCCGACGGTTTGTCCCTTTTCCGCCCGCGATTCTCGGAACCCATCACAATCTTCGTAATAACCTTCCTGCTGGAGTCTTCTGATTGTTTCTGAGGATTTCCTCCGTCTTTGATAAACTTCTGGCGGTTCGCTTCTGCCTCGGCATGCTTAGACTTCAATTCCGATGCTGAGACCTAAAAAGACCATCATTTAATCATGCAACTATTATTAATTAGTTATTTTAAAAAAGCGTATTGCGTAGTTCACTTTGACATACGGTGTTGCCAAGCATTTCAGCTTTCAGTATTTTAGCACTCAATGCATTCATTTCCTGATCGGTCAATATAACTGTGGCTACTTTCTCTTGTTCCATGCCGGTGTCCTCTGGTTCCACATCCACTGCCGCTCGCTTTTCAACTTTAGGTGACGAGATTGGTGGCGATGGGATATCATCGACTCCCTTAACCCTCCTGCTGGTAGAAGAAGATTGTTTCATCCAAGCAGGTTGCCGCTGATAAGATAGACTGGACGAAGGACACTCAGATCGCTGATCTCTATTAGATTTCGGCCGCCGTTCCGATGACATATTGTCGTCACTGCCGCCGCTACTGTCCCTCTTGGGTCTCTGGAATGAAGAACGCGATTTCCATTGCTCACGATTATTTCCTTCATACTTAGACTTTGAATCTGTTGAATGTTTTCCACATTTTTTTTCTGCTTCTTCCAACATCGTATGAAAATTCGATAGTGACTATAATTAAAATCAAGGAAAAATAAAATAAGGTCTTTGTAACTTGTAGGATGTGGAAAGGTTTTGACAGTAAATGATCACTCACACCCCAACGCTCAACGGCAACTTCCTCCAAGCTCCGTCCTTCCTCTCTTGCTTGCTCTTTTGCTCTCTGATAAGACTTCCGTAACCAGTACAGACCACCATCCGTAACTGAAGAAGGGAGTTCCGCCACCGGTTCCGACGACTCCGGTAATGATACCCCTGGTTCTTGAGAGGGCAAGCCATCTCCGCCGTCCTTCCAATAGGGGTTCAGTTCTCGAGCATGCTGCCCTGGCTACGAAATAGTTTCATACCTCATCTGTGGCTGAACTTAAATAAGATTATAACCAACCTTTGTAGCCGACCGTACTACATCCCATTCCTTCTTTGTCTGCCTCTGCCCTTTCTTTGCAGTGTTGGAGTAAGTGGGGATAAATGAGTTGAAGTTGGACCAGTCGTTGTTGTCTTCTTCTGGAGGTTTGGCAGAGGCGTTTCTGTTGTTCGATGCTCCTGCTAGAGCTTGACCAATACCACCTAATTTTGTTCCCACGTCAGAGTCTCCCTTCACAACCCACTGTGCGTCTTCAGATCCAGATGAAGACAATTCCTATGAAAATATAATAAAATCTTGCATCCCAGTTCTAGAATTCAGATGCGAGATAAAAAAAATACAGGAAAGGCATGAACTTACACTTGTTGACATCCGTTTATGTCGCTTCCTTTTCTTCTTGTGCTTCTTTTTGCTTTTTTTAGATTTCTTTTTGGAGGAGCGTTTCCTTCTCTCATTGTCTTTTGATTCTTCTTCCTCGTCATCGCTTGACGAGGTTGAGTAACCCATGAGCGAGCGTCGTCTCGTCAATGAGGTCCCTAAATTAAGTTACTTGTTTAGGATGTCCAACAAATTATGAATGAAAGATTTTACAACTCAAAGAACTCTCACGAGAAACATGGGCGAAATGAAAACATACCGTTGTAAGTTATACGTTTGTAGAAGTTGTAAAGCAAAAAAGTTAAGTAGTATTTTACGTATTTTGGTAAAGTTGGTTAACCTTAACCAATTAACTTGAATGAATATAAAGCGAGGCAAACAAGGCGACTTTCACTTTCCCGCCCGCGTTATTAAAAAAAATTGAATTCTTTTCATTATTGGATCGCTGATTTTTACCTAAAACATCTTAGAATTGATTCAATTCAGCGTTAGGTACCTGACTGAGAAAAAAATTTCCGAAAGCCAACTTATTTACCTAACTCCAATCCAGTTTATTTTAGCATTATTAACAACGGAGAACTGACTCGACTTTGTTTGGAGTAAGAGAATATATAATATGGAATATATTTTGCGTAAACCCAAAGTATTAGATAAGCTAATTGCTTAATTACAAACGTAACTGAATCCTTTTAACCTTCAAAATACCGCTGGATTTTGAGACGGCAGTGGTACAGGATCCATTAAAGGGTTAAGTTATGCCAGTCTTTCACTGAATAGTCAAATCAAACGAAATATCACCGACCGAATCTTCTCTATAACTTCGAGCCAGAAGTGAGGGCAGTCGGCCCTAATGAAATTCAAAATGAAGAAAACAGATTTGATAGTCGAAGGAATCTTGGGTATAAATTGAACTATATTTTAGGATTGGGAAAATAAACGGACTTACAATGTAGGAAAGAGTCCGGAATCGTTGAGACTGACTTCTCAAAATACTGGTGAGATCTGGAAGCTCAGTGCCAGCGACCAGGGTAAAGTCTTCTAAAATCTCCAGTACTTCTAGACTTTTGTTCTGGACTCCCAGTTTTACGAAGAATTCCTGCCCCACTTCCTGTATTAAACGTGACGATGCAGATATAGAGCACAGCCGAAACGAAATTAAAATTACTTCAAATGAGTTACCGCTTCAATGATTAGTGTAAGCTCCCTCAGATCGCGAAATGAGATCGCTTCAAGAAAGCCTTCAGTTGTTAACTCATTGCAGGATAAAATCCTCAGTTTTTGGAGACCTAAAAAATTAAAACAATCACAGGGCGCATTAGCAATTGTAATTGACACGAACATGGATTTAAAAAACAAGATTATAAACTAAAATTCAAACGCACCACTCAAAGAATTGAGCCCAGCACCAACCTCGACGCCATTCTGTTTCCCAGTAAGTCCAACATCGGTTAATTGATCACAATGAGAAAATCCAAGCTCTTGAAGATGTTTGAGATTCGAGCAAATGTATGCCAGGACTTTGTCATCCACGGCATCAGGGCATTGGACTAAGTTCAACACTTTCAAACAACGAAATCTCCCAAGACTTTCCATTATGGATTCCGGCAAATCCCCGACCAAATTTCCGGCAACTGCAGCAGCCAAATCAATCTTCTTGATTCCATCTACGATATGAAAATAAGAGAAGCTGGTAAATTAGAACCAACCTTTGTTGCTTTGAATCAGACCTGGAATGAAGGAGAGAATTTGTCCAGGAGAGCAACGCGGATCTTTCTGGTGGAGGAAGATCGGTTTATCAGCAAACTGATGAAACTTCAACTGTTGAAGGCTACCAAAGTCTTTCAAAATGGAGAGATGCCTAAGAGTGTCAGCCGCATCGTCCGGTTGCACGAATGTTGCATAAAGTTGCCACGTAAGGCTAAATTTCTTCAGGTGTGTCCCATGCGTACGCAGTGAAGATAAAAGAGGAGCCCCAGATTCTATCCTTCCTTCAAACGTCAATGACAAAGTTTCCAGCGGAGGTTGCTTGCTCAAGAAGGTGGCAACGGTTGGCACATCGGAAGACTCATTGAAGTTGTTGGCTGCCAAATTCTCTCCGCTGGCTACCAAGCTCAGCTCCTTGAGGGACGGGAAGACAATGGACTCAAGATGGACGAAATCCAAAATACAAGCATCGAGGAAGAGTTTTTTGATTGATGACTTGTGCTGCTCCAGAATGGAGACGATGTATTTGGAAAGTTGGAATCCATCTGAATAACGGGACCCGCAGCTAAGTCTCTCAAATCCAATACTCTTCAACACGGTAGGAAATCCAGCCAATGTTGTAAGTAACTTTCCAAAGGAGTCTGCGTTACCCTCGATTTCGTACTTGTGGTCTGGATAAGGATCAAGTCCATCTGTAATGTGGAGGGATTCCAATTGCTGAAGACTTGCCTAAACCACATTGGAGAAATAGGTAAGGTTAATTCCGAAATCCTAACAATGAATCAACCAAAATGATTATGAATTAAAGAGTCTCGAAGTCAGAAACATACCTGCAAGGGGACATATGCTGCCTCTGGGATCATTGAATTAGTTTTCAAAAAGCTGTCCAGAATTTCCCCACCAATGGAAAGTTGTTTGATATTGGTAGCACTGGAGAGGATGGTGGTTAGCCTGTCCGCGTTTCCGGAATTATAGTAATAGTCTTCTTCCATGAAGAGCTCCAATGATTCCGCGCAGGGTAGAAGACGAAGAATAGCTTCAAAATCCATATCGCTCCAGTCCACCATTTGGATGACGAGATGCTTCCAGGGAAAACGGGAAGGATGAAGCGATGTGGGCTCGAGTCTCGGTCGTATTCCAGTTGATTTTTCTATTCTAATCTTGGAGCGGTTGATGAAGGCAGCGTTAGTTATGATGATATTTCTCACCATATGAGATGTGGCCGCAAGGAACTTGATGGAGGAGTGATCCAAATGATCCATGACATTTTCCAGCACCTACAACAAGTCAAGGTTTAATCAATAGAGGAAGTGAACAGGGTAATGATGACAAGGATATTATGAAACTTACAACATGATTACCAAAAGCCTTCACTGCGTTCTTTTCCTTCTCAGAATCAGGAGTGTCAGCTGGTTGATCCGCCTCTCGGATACTAATTTCAGTTTCCGTCATTTCATTCTTCACTGGGTAATTATCACTCTCGCTCTTCATCTCGCCTTCCTCGTCTGTCGTCTGACCTTGGGTATCAACTGGTGGTTGTGGTTTGCCATCAGTTTCCACTCCTTTTCCGTGTCCCTGGTCCATTGCAACGTCCCGCTCCGGCTCCGGTACGGTTGGTGGCAGAAAGATACTAGGATTGGAACTTTGGAATGTCGCAATGACCGAACGGCAGTCTTGAGGCAGACTTCCTACTTCTACTACTATGTACTTCCGTGACTCCAACGGACGAATAAACCTTTTAATCGAACTTTTTGTTTACTTTATACCTTTGGTCTTGAACTGTCCTCCTACAAAACTCACAAGGGTGGGTGACCGATGTTCACGATTTTGAGTTTACACTTTAATCTTAAGTTAGAATGTTTTTGAGCGTTAAATTATAAATTATAAGTTCGCTAAAACTGCTTCCTTTTTTGGATAAGAAGATAAACCAGACTCCATTCGGTATTAACCAATTAACTGAACCCTAACCTAAGGGGTTCGCTTCCGTGAGATGGCAGAAAGAGGCTCTTCTCGTTCTCTGAAGTTGTGGCATACCACCACCACCAACCATCAGCTGATCTCTTCGCTTGGGAATTCAACTGTACGGGCGGGCATACGGCGATACGGGTCTTGGTGAGAGGCTAATTGAATTGAAATTAATTAATTCGTTTTAATTTGTTAAAGACCGATGGGAACTACAGGGATCAATCTGCTGCGCAAGGAAACAAAATTCACATCCGTCTGTGTCGTCCGCTTCTGAGAAAGGATCTAGTGTATAGTGAGTGACAGTGACGTGCACGTCAAAATATGAGTGAGCACCTCAAGTCTGTCAGAGAAAGGTCAAAACTGCGGAAAGTTCTACTGGCACAACAGGTAAAAGCATCTCATGGAGATTTTTATATTTAAATAAATTAGAATCAACGAAGGACTCTAAATGTGAATTTTGAAATTATTTCATAATCTCTCCTGCGTCCTGCCGCAGCTAGGCGTTGGATCTGTTGAACAGCTTCGCTCTGCACTTGGAGTTCGATCACGCGACGCTGAAGGCAATGTACTTTCTAAAATACCATGTAATGCAAATACTGGTGCGGACGCCGATTTTAAGACTACTCTGGATGCTGCCGGTGGAACTGCTTCCACTGACCGAACACACGACGAGGAGACAAAAGTCTATACGGACTCTTCTGCATTTCTAAAAGTAATTGATTGATATCAATAGTAACTGATACAGAATTGACAGATTAACAAAACTTCCTGGGGCTTCATTTTAATTGCAGGGCACTCAATCCTCTAATCCACACAATGACTACTGTCAGCATTTCGTTGATACTGGACAACGTCCTCAAAATTTCATCAGGGACGTCGGATTAGGGGATCGATTTGAAGAGTATCCAAAGTTGAAGGAGCTTGTTAGATTGAAAGTAATTTATCTCTATACATTACATTAATTCATTGTGTATAGACAGTTATTAATTACAACTTCATTGGGTCTAGGATGAACTGATACAAGAGAGAGCCTGCCCCCCGATGTATCTCAAGACTGATTTACATACATTCTCCCTTTCTAGCCTGCCCGTAAAGTTTGATGTAATATTAGTAGAACCACCGCTTGAAGAATACCAGAGAAGTCGGGGTGTGACCGGAGATATTGAATGTTGGCCCTGGGAGCAAATCATGAACCTTGATGTGGCAGCAGTTGCGGCGGCACGCTCATTTGTTTTCCTCTGGTGCGGCTCCTCCGATGGTGTGGACTTTGTATAACACTGTTAAGCTATTCAGAATCCAATTATTCTAAAAACCAAACAATCCCTAGGTTTGGACATGGGCAGAATTTGTTTGAGGAAATGGGGATTTCGTCGTTGCGAGGATATCTGTTGGATTCGGACAAATGCAAAAAATCCAGGACATTCTAAAAATCTGGAACCAAAGGCCGTTTTCCAACGAACGAAGGTATTTCGTCATTATAAGTTTAGTGTATTTTATTGGATGCTATGATGACAATGTACGGCTAAGCAATCTGAATCTGAACCCCCTTAGGAACATTGCTTGATGGGAATTAAAGGAACAGTTCGTCGTTCAACGGATGGGGACTTTATCCATGCAAATGTGGACGTAAGTGGTTTAAGTTGATAGATTTTAATACTCTTTGAATTGTAATAGATTTTAAAGCCAAACGTCCTGTTGATCATTGAGATCAATCCAAATGAGTTTTATGATTGAAGACCCCACGAAGAAGTGGGGCAGAGAGGGAGAGAAGGAAAGTGACATAACTTTTGTTTTAATAGATTGATTTGATCATAACGGAAGAGGAAGATTATGGATCACAAGAGAAACCGACTGAGATGTTTCACATCATGGAGCACTTCTGCCTTGGACAGCGTCGTCTCCATTTGTTTGGACGTGACTCTACCATTCGTCCAGGTTGGCTAACAATTGGTCCGCAGCTAACCAATGACAATTTCAATGCGGACACGTATACGAGCTTCTTTTCGAGCGGAAACTTGACTACTGGTTGCACTGACCGGATAGAGTCCTTGAGACCAAAGTCTCCACCTCCAAAATCCGGGAACCGTCCATTCAGAGGAAGGGGAAGGTGATCCATTCATTATTTCAACTAACATTTTGCACTCTCTCTAACTAAACTAAGCCGCCATTTTTTTTTATTATTAATAACCCAACTTTATTAATGGGTATGAGAACGTGTTTGGCAACAAAAATTGTGTGTTACATGGCATTGTACATAATTGTACGATTCAACATCCTAATAAAGCTTTCAGTCGACTGCTCCGTACATTCGTGGGTGGGGCCCAGTTTTCCATTGTAAACTGTAAGGAAAAAGAAACTGAACGTACAGGCAAGCACAATATGGGAAGGTAATAATTATTTGATTTCAATGTTTACATGCTTGCATTTTGTTGATCACCGGCAACACTTCTACTACTATGTCGTGAATCATTGAAAGTGGGAGGCTGACGGGTTGATTGTCTGAAAGTTGTTTCAAGAACTCAAAGTGTGTTTCATCCATCGAAGCTTCATGGAGAGCATTTAATTGTAGGTCGCGTGCCGCTGATACACACATAACAAAAAGATTAGGATTACCCGTGGATTCTCCTGCTAATTAATAGTCTAGATTTTACCCCTGCGCTTTTCTTTCTCTCTTAGCTGAAAGCCGGCCTTTGTTCCTAGACTGCGATGTGAAGTTAGGATCATATTTTCAGATTTCAACTAATTTGAATTTGACTCGGCATCTTTCTTACCTTGTGACATCTACGGCTGTTAGGCAGGGGGAAGTTAGTGGTGCCCCTCGATATCTCTCCAACATGTTGAATGGGATGTAGTTTTTAAGAACATCGCTATAGTAGTGGCGGAGATTCCCACCAAAGTCGTAGCGACAACTGTCGGTCGTCAATGCCATCGTGAGGAGTTGTCGCTGATCAGGAATTCCAAACAGTTTGAGTTGGTTCACGTCTCCTCCTTCATGAACTCGCGCACGCAGTATCTTCAAGACCTTTGCTGCAATTCTCTGAGTCTTGAGGAGCTGAAAACGTTTATACTTTTAGCAAAGACTCCATGCGTCCTAACTTTGTTTTGGAAAAGGTGGAGAATTAGAGACCCACTTTACCTTGTTCATTCCACCTTTGCCAGCACCATCCCCGGCACTCTTGACATCTTTTGGATTCTTTCCAAAACGACCCGACATTGAGAATCTTATGTGAGAACGAGGAGCCGGATTCTTCTTCTCGTCACCCTTTGCTAATTTTTCAACATCTTTTTTTCCTGGTGGCCGGTGAGCAAGGCTTTCTGGAGACTTTGCAATGGGTTTGGACTTCGCTGTCACTACTGTGACCTTTCCTTTTGGATGATCGGCGACGGGCGGTTTCCCCATCATCTCCTTTAGCTTTGGAGAGGGCAGGGCGGCCGTTTTCTTTTCCATTTTCATATGCTGTACACTTGCTTGCCTTTTAACTTCAACGACTCTCTTTTTGCCCTTGGCCTCCAGCCCAGCCTCGGATTGGTACACCCCCAAAGTCTCCTTAAGTTGCTGAACTGGGACATCGACGGGCTTTGCTTTCCGAAGATTGGGCTTATAGAGAGGTGTTGTATCTTCGAGTGCCGCATGCTTTGAAGCGTTTCGGATGGTGGTGGGATTGTCACCCTTTCCCTTTGTTTTCGCATCAAAGATTTTATGGGGTACACTCTCCAGCACTTTCTGCTTTTGAACTTTCTCTGCGCTGGTTGGAGTCGGCTTCTTTCCCTCGGCTGGAAAATAAGAAATTTATAAGAATTAATTGAAATGCAATTTCCACTCGTGTAGTTCGCTTCTCAAATACATATAAATCCATTTTGCTTTGTTCGAAATGTTTTAACTGAATCAAGAATCAGCTACCCTTGGATTTCTCATCAGTCTTCGGCATGATGTATTCGGACGCTTTCACAGTTCCTAGTCAATAATTGACTAGGATAGAATCGTAAAGCTGTAATGATTTTAATTCAGTGTGATATCCGAAAAGGCAATAAAATATGATAATGGTACATTCAGGTTCCCAAACAATAGAGTAGTGTTTGGATTCAATTATTATTCGATAAATATACGGGGTTGGCAAAGTAATCATGAATTAATTGGGAAAAAATAATTGGATAGGAATTTCGGATGGATGCTAGAATATAGGCCATCAGTTTGCCACACAATGATTTTGGGATGAAATCCTCCATCTCTCAATCCCTAATTGGCGTACTTGATGTCAACCACTTATCCAAGGCATCCATTTAATTTACTCCAATTAATTCATCAAGACAAACAAGTTTCCTTTGCATCAGATATCGTCCTCTGATGCTTACGCTCTCCAACCGGAAAACTTCTTCATCTCGTTTTAAGAGGATGAAATCTTTCACATCTCCTGCATAGTTCCGAAGGTGAAAGAAAGAGAGGAAGATGATGAAAAGAGTACCTTCTGGCATAACAATGGGTACTTCCCATTGAAGGAATGGAGCCTCAGGTATGAGAACTTCCCAAGAACGAAATGAATACACGAAATCAAGGCATTCTTGTGAGGTAAGGTGCAGGAAGGTAACTTCGCCAAAGGGCAAGGAGGGTTTCTTCAACTGGAAAACATGGGATGGTGGTAGCTGGGTTTCTTGGCGGCATTAGCAGGGTATGAGATTCCCTTTTTATCTGATTCAATGCGTTACTCAACCTTACTCCAAGATTTTCTACCACCATTTATTCATCCCCAGGTGCGCGTCGGTCAGTGAGGAGGGTGGGAAGTGATTAAGAATTCAAGGGAAAGTTACAAGTACAAAGGTACGGAATTCGTAAGAGCCGATTTACCTGGCCAAAAATACGAGAAAGAAGGTAACCGTAACCACTGAGGTGAATTGTTTCACGATGGAATAAACTGAATGGGTTGCAGTGTGCCTCTGTTTTGCCTATATTTAGTCTTCTTGGAAAAGTTTGCGTCAACTGGTACAAAAACATTTTGAAATCGAATCCAGGGCATATTCCATTCCGTGTGGCTAACACCGTGGCATCAAATAATAAGACTAGAAGTTCTAGAATACACACCAGTCACTCCACAAATTTAGAAGGTTACTGAAAAGCTCTTTGCACTGAATTTATTTTATTGTGACAATTATTAAGCTGCATGAGTTCATTTTCAATTTACATTGTTCTCCGAGTGATTGAATGGTGAAGAAGAAGTTAAGAGCAGCGCAACGTCCTCTGACTCATTTCTATTCTCCTGCAAAATGTTCAATTGTTATTTTTAGAAGCTGGTAGTGATAATAGTCATTTCCATTCTTCAAACAAGGCTTTTGTTGAAAGAGATTCTTGCTAATTTCAGTTGCGTGACTCTGTGTTGAATTAAACTAAACTTTCTGTGCCCTGAAGCCACGGTGGCGAGATAAGCTCTTGGCAGGCTCTGCATAATTTGAGAAAATTTCGTCAGATACTTACGGCACCAGGTTCTCAAGTCCTGTACTAAAAGGCCTTTATTAGTGAAAGTTCCGAGTCAGTTTTTCAAAATTGTTATGTGAAGTGAAGTGTGTCATCGACGAAGGAAAAGGGTAACCGAGCCCTTTTCTCCTATTACAAGTTTTCCTGCTTAATAATGGTGGTTCACGCCGTAATCTGATTCTCCTGCAAATCCATTTCTGATTTTTGCTTTCTAAGCAAAATTCTTTTTCAAACTTTCACGAAACGCCGTTGGTGGATCGTCTATGCTCTCAACTTTATTTCAGCATAAAAGAAAAGGTATTTGTCGAGATATTATGCATGGCAAAAGTCTAGTGAATTAGTATGAGACAATGGGCCTAAATTTGATGCTGATACGAGATTTTAGAAGAATGTGGATTGGATATTTTTATGTGAAAATGTTTTCACCACACTTCTCTCGTGTCACACGTTACTCTATGTTTGACATGTATAAGAGCGTTAATTTATTCATGTAAGTTTCCTTTTATTCCTTTCAGTGTAGTATTGGGGTGGATATAAAAGACAGCATTCTTTTCTCCCGTTCCGATTGCATGGAGTAATGATCAGAATCAAGAATGAAGATAGAACAAAATTCTGTAAGTCCTTGCACTATTTCGTCATTACGACTTTTTTTTAAACGAGCGTAGTGAGTCTTCCATGTTTTTTTAATATTTCTATGGCTTTATTTCTTAGGACGATTTGTGGACAATGCAAAGAAGCTTGTCTACATTTCAAACTTTTGCAAAGGGTCAAGAAAATAGTACATTTTTGAGTGAATCTCTTCCGCGTCCTCGCCACCGTGACAGTGGGCCACCGACGCTGTCACTGGCTCAGAAGAAGAATGAACAGAGTAATCGTGATGGCAATGGTAAAGGATCCGGGAATGGGATTTTCTCTGAAACTTTCCCACGACGAGGTGGTGGGATGTCCAAAGGAAAAGCTGTTTCTGTTCCATTAATCCCTTTGAGCTATGGAAATATGGCCGCCAGTCCACTCACCCCACCAAGGCATGGGCAGTCCCAATCCCTTATTGAAGATTCCCGAAATGATTTGAGCCCGAGTACAACGCATTCCCATTCCCACTCAAATTCGTTGTCCATTGCGTCAGCAGATTCGAACGGAGAGAATAATGGTTGGAGTCTTGACAGTTATTTTCCAAACAACGATGATGTAAGCTTCTGAAAATTAGGCTGAGTTTATTTTTGCAAGCTTGCTCAGCTTAAACATGTCCCACTTTATCAGGAAAAATTGTTGACGGTGGCGTTGGTTTTGGAGAGGAAGGAAGAGAGGAGGTTTGGCTTTTCTGTCATCGGAGGTCTGGATGAAGGATTCCCTCCTTGCATTGACGAAATCTTTAC
>Ga0194135_10001305_pt1 | contig 14728 bp, 11 predicted proteins | sample LitLau_LLRF_2013_FD_134024 | JGI IMG/M metagenome (GOLD analysis project Ga0194135, IMG submission 134024) | Freshwater sediment microbial communities in response to fracking from North America - Little Laurel Run_MetaG_LLRF_2013 (version 2) | ecosystem: Environmental > Aquatic > Freshwater >...
ATCCTATAGGAGCGAAAAGCTGTGGGATTTGGGCTTGTTTACTCATTCCCGAAACCTGTCATTAACACCCCATGGCACGTGGCAGCCCATGCTCATTAATGTCCCATTCTTCCTTGGAACTTTGGCTAATGAATGACTTCACCAGGGCGTTCCACGTGAGATGGAAGGGATTCAGACAGGATCCAAGTTTCGGCTGTTCTTATTCAATCCAATCAACAGCATCCCCCCGCATAAGTTTCGTGTTGGGAAACGTGACGGTCCAGAAATAGTTGGTTTCTGGCAATAATGGAAACTTTCACTCTGAATGAGATCAATAGGAGGTGCTGTAGTAACTTGTATGGCTGTTCTGCCTTGCCTTTAGCTTTGGCACAGAAAGTGTCAGGCGGTGGACCGGGGCTATACATCATGATTCATATGAATTCATCATATAGGCCAATTACTTCTATTCTCTTTCACTTTCCTATCCGTTTTTCATAACAATTAGCAACTTTTATTAAAATGGATGATATTGCTGTATATTAATTGTATTTTATTGGTTCCATTCTAGGAATTTGAACTTTTCCACTGTGGCAGTTGATGAGTCTGAATATGGATCCCAGAAAAAGAAGTCTGCAAGGGTACGTTACACAGCTTTCTTTAATTGGAATTTATAAAATTTAGAATTAAATGCATTCATGGCAGATTGTTGTCTGTGAGGTCGTGCCCGGGCGCGGGCCGAAGTCCTAAGATTGGTCATTGATTGAAACCTAATGAATTCCCTAGGATCCATTGTCCCATCGAATAATTGAAAAGAGGCGGAGGGACCGGATGAATAATTGTCTGGCCGACTTGGCCCGCCTCCTCCCTCAAGCCTCACTTCGGAAAGGTCGTGGGCGGATCGAGAAGACGGAAATCGTGGAATTGGCAATTAAGCACCTCAAGCATTTCATCCAGAGTCATCCCTGCTCCCATGGAGGTAATGCCAAGGCTAAGCGCATGCTCTCTGGAATGGTCCGGCATCCTTTTGTGGATTTTATCTGACTGTGTCTCTCTCGTTATTTTTAGACAACTGCGAATTTAGTCCATCGGGAAGTCGGGAGAGCCTTGGAGAGGGGTGTGATTCTAATCAACGGTCGACCTCCTCCCCAGTTCCGCCCACTGTTCCAGGAGACGCTGAAAATTGTTTGTCAACCAAATCACAGGATCATTTGGACCAGTTCCGCCTCGGCTACCAAGAGTGCTTGAAGGAAGCCATGCACTTTTTGATGGAACGGAAGGGGGTTGTGACAGGGGACAACTTCTACGTCCAGTTGGTGGACTACCTAAACCGCCATGCCGAACTGTTTATTATCCCAATGAAAAATGTAAGGATTTACAAATTAGTTGAGAGTGGAACGTGAGAGGGAGTGGCGGTTGACCGCCTACTTTAATTTATAAAATGATTATTGACCTCTTCCAGAATGAAAAGCCCAGCCAGCCCCACTACGGTCACACTCCTACTCCTCCCCATTCCCACCATGTCTTATCGGATGCGGAAAGCGAGGCGTACCTACCAAATTCTAGGAGAAACGACGAAGGCAGCGGTAAGCTGATACCGCTGGAGCTCCGTGTCGAAATTAACCCGCTCATCCTTTAACATTTCCAGAAAATGAGGAGCCGACGCAGAAAATGGTCCCAGGAAGCTTCCTCGGAGAAATGCGCGGATCTGATGGACCAAAACTCTCTCGCGGGATTATCCCAGACAACAATTCCGTTTTCGACTATGAGGGGGACAACAGGAGCTGCTCCACGACGCCGCTGTCCGTGGACGTCTCAGATGTCATCTCTTGTGATGGGAAGTACAAGCATCCACAGGCGGCCATCAAACCCCCCCTCCCAAGTATTATTGGCAGTCATTCATCCAGGTATGCGTAGATCCAATTTCCTTCAAATATCTAAACAGCAGGTTGTCATTGTTAACTCGAATCCCCTTTTTAATTCTTGTTGTAGTGGCAGTTCCGTCGTGTTGAGCTCGTCGAATGGCCGAAGTTCTGACGAAGGGTCCGCCTCGCTTCCGCGATACAAGTTCAAGAGTAACATCAAGCAGCGATTTACGGCAGACTTGGAAACTACTCCGGAAGTAGGAAGTTACAGGGACTGGACTGGATCCAAAAACTATCACCACCGTCATCACTGCCGCCCATCTCAGAAGGGTAGCAGGGGGAAGAGACAAGAGGAGTCAAGCAGAAGTCGCCATCCATCTGTTGAAGGGGATGAAGAAAATGATCAGGATGGAGGCGGGACGGACCTCACGGAAATTTCAGAAGAAAGCATCGATGAGAAATTTCATCCCCCAAGTCACACCATCCCTCAATATCAGTCATCCCTCAATCCATCTGAATTGTCCTTGGGGAAATTGTCCATGACAGGCAGTGGCGGCCAGCAGTCAGCTTTACCAATGAGTGCACTAGCAAGCACAAGAGGATCATGTGGACAGAAGGAGGAATTGAGAAACCGGAGCAAGTCCCCCATTGAGAAACTATCCCGTTCTGGGACTGTCCGGAAGGACCTTGTCCAGGAAGGAATTCCCGGCGGAACGGGCGTTCCAGCATTTGCTCTCCATGAAACAGGATTATTCTATGTACCTTTAACGCTAGACCGGGACTTTGTGACTCCGTTCAGTCTCCCCTTGGATTCAGCCCACTCCAATCCTCCGCTCCACCCAATCACCATTTCTGTTTGCTTCCTTTTCGGTCCAAAGGATGCTGGGACTGGGATCGGAGTCCGCCAGGCTCATCCTGGCCTCAAATTCTCGGATCTCAGTCAGAATCAGAGCAACGGTGGTGGGACGGCTCTGAATTTGAGCAAGCCAAGCCCTTCCCCGTCGTTCTTTCCTTACGTTCCAGGAGGATCCGGCTACAATGGGCATGGAAATCCATTCATGAATCACTTTACTCATCAAGCCCATTCCCCTTATCCGGCGGAGTCTCACAGCATCCTTGGAACAGACGCCGAGGCCCCGCACTTTCCAAACGCCGCCGCCTCTACCGCCAAGTATCACCAATTTCCCCAGGCTACTCAAATCCTGGAGAATCAGCAGGGTGGAGATTCCAAGTTTCCATTTTCTCCTTACGATTCACATAGTCGACTCCTCGTCCCCTACAATCAGCATCACAAAATTCCGCCTCCTGAGGAACTAGGAAGACATTCTCGAAAAAGACACCTGGGTTCCCAATCCTCCCTAGCATCCTCCACTCTGAGCATCGGGTACCACTCGTGGGGGGAAAACAACAATCAATCCACTCCAACAATGGACTCAACCGCCGATGACGGAACAACCAAGTCGTCATGGGCTGCTGGTGACTCAGTCCGAGATGATTCGTTTATGACAGGAGGAAAATCGAATAGAGCGAAAGCCCATGGAACTACTCAACTCACTGGACTCAAACCAGTGCGGAACGGCGGGGCAGACGCCGGTCTTTTAACGGTCGCCAAAAGACAAAGAAAAGCGAATGCATCTAAAAAGAATACTGGAGAGACAGTGACCGGTGGGAAGGGACTCTGCATCTTCTAAAATGTTACATTGTTCTGACCTCTCTGTTTCTGCATTAAATTTTGTTTTTTTAGGTTTGTTTTTCAGTTGTTCCATGTTCATCAACTCAATCGTGAAATTGTGATGGGTTAAACGGATGTTTTAGCTTTAAATTTGTTATCCCTTTGCCGTCCCGTTTAGAATTTGTGCAATGGTTATCAAATAATTTAAGGCTTCTTTAACAGTTTGTGTACCTGCATTGAGGATTCAAAGTAAAAAAAAGCTGAGAAAGGAAAACAAGAAATTACGCAACTGCATTAAGCAACCAATAATGTCAGACTTGTTACGGATTCGGACTTCCACTCAATTTATTTTGTATGTGAGCTCTTTCCTTTTCGCGTCGCTATTCTAACCGTTGACATCTGCACAGTAAAATGAAGACAGACTACTACGTTACGGTTCCAAAATGTACAGTGAAGCTAACATGGAAGTCAGGAAATTCTAGCAACGGGTTGTAGAAAATGGGAGTTACACATTTTAAGACGTGATAAATATTTTTAATTTTAGGCTGAAAATTTACATTCATTTTTGGAATTTTCCCTTGTGGTAAAAGGATTTCACATCCGTTTTCCTTAAGCCTATCCCTCACATTACCCATCCTCTACCCTCCAACGACAAACTTTGGAATATGAAAGAAAAATTTGGTTTTCATGTTAGGAACTGGGCTCCTTGTTTAATTTGTATTCTAAAATGCTCGCCTGACAAAGGCAGAAAGGGTAAACACAATTGGAATGGCAATGATTTTGAATGCTGGAACCAAACCATTCCCGGCATTGCAGCCATTCTCGGAACAGCAAATGTAGCAACTCCCTTTACTCAACTGATGACTGTCACAGGGTGTCTCACAGGCCGGGTTTTCCTTTTCTTTCCGGTACTCACAGAAGCGCACAATTTGGCTGCAATTCTCTGTTGGAAAGAAGTAGAAAGTGTTTTACTTTTCCAAATTGTTCTAATAAAGCTTCATCTGCTGAAATAGTTACCGTGTTTCTGTTTGAGCCAAGGCTTGGAACCTTTATGAAGTACTTCTTGCATGCACTTTAGTTTGTATCCTGGTCTCTCTTCCGATCCAAATTCCCAGGATTCTTCCTTGGCCGAAGACTCCGCCCCATCACGTTTCAAGTCGTACGGATTAGAGGAATGATGTACCCAATTCCAGTCTTCATTCATCCATTTTCCCTTCAATCCCTTCATGACATCCGGCGTACATTCGGTCGGCTTGATTTTGTCATCTTTCTCGGGATAGCGACACGCTTTTTCTGAGACTTCATAAGTGGGGTCGGCCGTGTTGCAAATGAAACATTTAATGCTCCAAGTGCCTAAAATTAAAATTAAAAAGAAGAAGAAAAAAATTAATTTAAATTCAAGAGTGAAGCCCAAATGAACAAAAGATTCCCTTACCATGGAGTATGAAAATGAGGACGGTGAGTGATAAGAGACTGGAGGTGTAGAGGTTGCCCATGCTACAAATCTACGACAGTGTTCCACTATTGTCTATTCTATTCTAAAAGTACAAGTAATCGGACCTATAATTGCGAGACAACTTCTTAGGCCCTAATATAATTACCTTCTGTAAGGTAAAGTTACCAAGTTAAGGTGGAATGAAGGTGGTCCGTGTCGTGTGGCACGGAAGGAAACTAAATGACTAATTTCTGGAGCATTGCGAAATTATTACTCCAGCTAACCAACCGCACAAGCGGAAATTAGATACAAAGAAGGAAAACGTGGCTTTGGGAATATTCATTGGCACGCGGCCAGTTGGACGGTGCGTAGTGTCACTTCCATAAGGAAAACAATGGTGAGAATCAACGGAAACACAATTGGAGGGGATGGTATCCTGTATCACGCTGAAGATTGACTTTATTTATTGTGGTCATGCGGTTTGTACTTTAACGACAACCAAGGCGTGTGGACACATTATATTGGAGTTGTTGCCCTTCGCATATATTGATGAGGAAAATAACTAAAATGCTAATTTCTACATCCAATGAAATAAAAATACACTTTTCGTTTCCATTTTAATTTCATTCATACATTCAATGTTTTAATCGTAGACGGAATTTTCACAAGTCGTTCTGCACAAAATGAGTTTTTTAAAGATTTCTTCTGTAAGTGAATACCGGCTCCGAGCGCCAGGAAATTCACTGGTTCTTTTAAGGTGGGAAACCTCCTAGTTTTTTATTAGCAAAGAATAACAATCAACTAAATTTAAATGAGCATGACGTTAGAACATGCTAACAACTCGAGTTCGATGGAGGGAAAATTTATAGGTGAATAAAATGTTAACTAAGTTTATTATCTCTTTCTCTTTGTCAATGTCAATATTTTACCATTGGTGATCCCCTTTGGCTTGGGTGAGAACACGCCACTACCAACCGCAAGCACAAGCTACGATTTATTCAAGGACGCACATGAAAACGATTATACATTTGGTTCATACTTTAAATAAGCAAATAAATTATTACTCTTACTTTAGGGTTTAAAATACTCCGACTCCCTCGGGTTTATTTACGTTTTCCTGCTTTTGGCAAAAATATTTGGTTAAACCGTAAACACGGGATGCAAGACTCATAACTTTCTTGTCAGAGACTTTACTGGGGCCTGGCCAAAATTAAAATATTACAAACCGTACGATTGGGGATAAGAATAGAATTATTATAAGAATCATTCCAAGGAAAATGCATTTATCTCGCACGCGGCGCCATTTCAGTTTCCATCGCAAAATTTGAGAATTCGTGAACAACGAGTCATCCAGGACAGTTACCTGGAAATCAACGATTACCATCATCACCAAATTCCTGCTAAATTTTATCAATTATTCATATCCACATTTTCTAATATTACTTGAGCATATTTTGGGGAAAAGTCTAATTCCGTTTGCGTTGCAATGAGTTCAGAAGCGCAAAAGTGTTTGATGACTCCTTTTGTCTGAAAGGAGGAACAGAAAATTGCTAACTTATAATCACATAATCATAACGTTCTGTCACTTTAGTATGTCACCTTTTTGGGGCGGCGACGGAGACTCCTCTTTGGATTGTATTCATTATCTTCATCACTATCTGGAATTTGTTCCCAGACGGGCACTTTGAAATGAACCGACTTTACCCGAGTCCTTTTATGTGACAATAGGGAACTCCCTTTACTCCTTGGCTCAGGTAGAGGGACGCCACGCAAGAGGTCAGGAATTGGGGTGAGACCGGGTTCCGGATTCTCATCTTCTTCCAGTATCAAGTCATCGCTAGTGGTTGACGGGCTCTTTTTCCGAGGTTTTATTCGAAATGCGGGAAGGCTCGAACTAACGATTGAGTTTTTATGCCGAGAGAAACGGGGGTTAAAACGAATTGATTCCTCACTTTCGTCTTCGCTCGACGAATCTTTCCCAGGAACTGCCGCGGACATGTTTCCAGTTCCACACGTAAGGCAAACACGCCAAGTTGCTTCTGTTCAAAGAAAAAGCGGCTCAAGCGGATAAAAAAATCTTGACTGGCTCGCAAAACAAAGACTGTTGACTCGGGAAAGACTTTACTAACCCATAATTTATTTTTGGCAAAACTTTGTAGGGGAACTACCAGAGCGGTTGAATCCGAGTTTTTTGCCTAATCTTATAAAAATCTGGAGCATATATGCAATAGGGATCATACTATGAGCGTCCACCTGGCGTTGGTATATTCTATTTTTAGTTTTTATTCTTCTCACGGAGGATATTCAATAGAGCTCTTCATTCACAACCACCGAATCCAATCGAATGAAATTTAAACCCTCGTTTTATTGCTTTTTTCTTTATTTTTCTTTAAAATTGCAGTATAAGTTGATTTAATTTTATTTAGTCCTTCTTTTTCTCCTTGGCAACACATGGACATGTGAATGACTTGGGTTTGATTGGGAACTCGGCCCATCCTTCATGCTCCACACTGACAAAGGCTCCTTTGCAGTCGTGGTTTTTATAAATTATGCACTGGAGCTCCTCCCCGACCGCATGACCAGATACCCAATTTTCTTCCTTTTCAAGGTTCACGCATTTGTCCTCACTCTGCAACTTGTCACACCCTTTCTTGTCTTTTTCCTTGCAAATTTTCAGGGCCCCTGTAAATGGCTCGGTTAATTGTATAAGTTCTATTACAGCTGCATGTACTAACTTTATTACCTCCTTCATTCCAAGCCGCGCACCACGCACAAGCGCCAGTTACAATTGCCAGCAGAATCGCAAATTGGAATAATTTTGAGCCCTCCATATTGCCAACCAAAAAAGAACGCAGCAAAGATTTGGAATGCTACAACACCAAAAAGCTTGGTATCGTTTTCGTGTGGGGCCTTATTCTGTACAATTCAACCTTCAACGGGCTGTGCGGTTTGGTGTAATAAAGCAACAAATTTTCCATTGTTCAGTTATGGAATCAATTGTTACTTAAAGTGGGCGGACCCTGCTCTCAGTTTTATAGTAATGTAAAACTCTTTACGCGGGTTCTGGAATGGGTTGTGAATTGAAATTGATTATGGATAAAAGGAAAATAAGGTTTTTACAGCTATTTAATTCGATGTTTAACTTATAGTTCGGATTGCGTGGGCGAAGGTCCCGCCTGCATATCATATTTTGAGGAAACCTTGATGATGCAGCTTCCTTCTCTTTGATTAATTACTGAATTCTACCATACGAGATAGATAGTTGCACCCCCCTTACATAACCTAACTCAACCTAATGTAATACAAAAAACAGTGCAACTGTCTATCTCATATGGTAAAAATCACCAATTTGTATGGTGGATTAATAAATTTCCATTTGATTGGAATGGTTGTGTCGCGCCTATATTGGAATAATGTATAGCTATTTTTTTGGTTCTAACATACAGGTATTCGACAAAAGTGCCAAGAATCCGTGCAGCATACTGGGAGCCAATAAATAATTGTCCCAGTTAGAATTAGGCCAAATCTTCAAATATTCCAAAAAATTAAATGTCGGATTCAACAATGGCGGAAATAACAAATGGTCAAAATCTGTGAGCAAAAGTTTTAACCGATGAAAATAAGTACACGTCGTTTGAGCGTCGTTAGCAATATTTGTCTAAAATTCGAATTGGCCAAAATTTCCCAGGGACTGGAGCTCACCCACGACCCGTGAAAGCTTGTATTCCTTCCAGCCGAGCGTCTGTCCGTCTTAAAAGTGAGGTTACTCCAAGACAAAAATTCGAAGTCAGCAAGGATATGTTACAAGGTTACAACGGAAGGAGAGGCAAAAACAGTCCACACCGAATTTGGCCAAGGACCATAATTTAATTGAAATCTGTTCGAGTTTACTTATTCAAAATCGTTTCTCATGTAAGGCTCCACGTCATAGTTACAAGTGCTACGTACAAAAATATCAAGGAACTTGCCAAATGATTGTCCCAGACTCGAATGAATCCGAGAAAAATGGTCTTACAGAATTAAAAATGGTCATCAGGAAGTTCATGCTGGAACAGTGCAAAATACGACACTTTAAACTAGAATTAATCAACGTAAAACTGGTAAAAACTGAAGCGTGGAGGGTCCTGGAGCAATGTCCACGTTTAGATATTTGACCAGGGCCTCGAGTATCGCGTGCATGGAAGCCACTTTCTGTTCATGCTCCGTCATTTTCCTCTTGATCTCTGAAAGAAAACAAGGAATATACCGCAATTAATTGATGAATCCTCATATTAATCTAATTAAACCCGACGGAAGTCTCATTTCTTAATGAATTGTGGATCGTACGTAACCTTGTTCAAATGATTCCGTCCATAGTCCTGTTACATACTCGTAAATCATTTTGACACCCTTTGCTCCCTTCACGCTGGCCCTCCCAAACGTATAAATTCCATTTAAAACTGAGGTGTTGCTGTTGAGTTCGAATAGCTGTATTCCGGAATCAATGGCTTCACAAGTGTCACTGTCGGTTTCAAGGAGGCCATCCGCCAAAACTCCAACAAGTACACTTATGAAAAGTAATACGACCTTTGACACCATTTTAAAACCAAAACTAAGAGGAAGAGCTGATCTTTACCTGAATGACTGACTTGTTACCTGTTCTCGAATGGAGGAGTCTGGTAATATTTTCGTTCCAGGGTCCCATACCAGGAAATGAATCAAGGAATTCAAATTCGCATCGGGCCGTAGCCAGTATTCATTTGTTGTGTTGCATTGTTTCTTGTCGATCGGCTTCAACGTCAACGATGGCACCGATGGCAGCAGTAATAGTAATAAAAATAAATGCAAATGCAATACCCATTTTAAGTCTAGGCTGGAAATAGGGCGTAGTGGGTCTGTTCGGATTCGGATGCAAATGAAATGATAAAAGGAAGGGGTCGTCTCTCATCCTCCGTTTGGCATTGGCATCAGAGCTTCTTATTATTGAGTTGAGTTTGAGCAGAAAGGTACTGCACTGTAGTTTTGTTTTCAACGCAGGCATGATTGGATTATTCCGCTGTACCAAAAACAAAAAGTAATAACTGTTTCCTTACCATTGTAACAAAGTTCAGGTAGATTGAATCCCGAAATACATTTCACGGTGGCTGAGAAGGTCATCTTCTCCCTCCAATGTCATTCACCTTCTCCTTTATCAGGCAATCTACCACCACCATACCCCTCGACTCTCTCTCCTTCTGCCTTTATGCTTTGATTTCACTTTCTCGTTCAATAGAATGAATCTTTTGTTGAAGCATGGCGCGACTTCTATGCGGTTGAAGAGAGCTCTTCCTCTTCATTTCAAAAGTTCGTCAGTCTCCCATCCAGGACTTTTAATTCGTAGTAGATTTTGTGAAAACGTGGACGAAAGAAAACAATTTCAATATTGTTATGAGCCTTTTAACCCCAAGGGCCGAGGCCTTGGCTTAAAATTGGATGTGCGCAAGAATTCAAACATACAAAGTTCATTGTTACACTTTCGTGAGGTCACGTCAGATTTGGAAGCTCCGCCCTTGGTCTACAAGGTTTCCGACTTGGTCATATGACTGGTCAAAAGTTATCGACGAGCACTCATTCAAAACAAATAAGTAAACTGGGCAAATAGATAAGTTTAGTACCATTTTTAGGAGGCACTCAATTTTGTGAATCTCTAATGAAACTCCGGAAATTGGTTTACAGAGCGACTATGTTTTTTTCAAAAATATATTTATTCCGATTATTCATCCAACCCATATGTCCCCTTTCAGGGATCACAAAAATTTAATAATAAAGAATATCCCAATGATTGCTTTCCTTTGCGTAAATATTCCCAGCAGCTGACTCATACTGGGGAGCTCCATCTCCGGGTCGATTCCCAATGAAAGTGTACGAGCTCGTAATGTAGTTGTTGATGCACGTATTGAGACCAATATCGATTTTGTACCCATTCCAGTGGGAATAGGTCCCACCGGCGTGTCCGGTCTGTGAATTTTGTACAAATTTAAACAAAAGTGTAATTATTTAAATATTTCTCGGTTTGTTTGGCAGCATACCTCGGTCCCTCCAGTAATTGTTATGGCACAGCCAGAAGCCCTTTTCAAAGTTGTGATCCCTCCTGAGCCCGTGTCAATTGAGTTGGTACGGACTTGTTCGAGGGAAGTACAGGTTGGATTATTCCGGTCACTGCACCCGCCGGAGGACGAAACCGGGATTCCTGTTCAGGATGTTCTCCATATATATTTTAAAATGAAATTATATTTAGTTTCAACGTGCTAAACTCACCGGCAGCCTGGACTTTGGCCAGGGCTTGGGAATGAGTGTACTTTTGAGCGCTGTGTGGAAAAATGGACAAGAAACCCGTTGTAACTAGATCTACTCAATTTGAAATTTAAATGGTTCAGAATTCAAAAATCCTCTAATTTTTACCATGCTAAAGATAGAATCGCGAAGAAGAAGACGAGACTTGACTTTGCCATTGTTTGATTCGAGACGGACAAACACAAAAGCTATGTAGGTAAACGCTCCAATTTATATAAACCGAACAAGGTTTCACATCACTCTCTCTGCTCTTTCCAGTTTCAAATTGACAGGTGTTGATTTGATAATAGAATTTTCGAGTATATTGTTTTATAAATTGTTGTTCCTAAAGATTCCATGGGACGTTGAAGTATGATGATGAGAGGTTTTTTTTGTCATTTAACATTTTAACGCAATTGGTTAATCCCATTTGCGCGTGTTTGATAAGATTTTGTAAAATTTATAATTGAGCATATGAGATAACGAATAAATTGGAAAAGTCAGTCAATCGTATAGCATTCTAATTATGAATAGGAGCTGAAGTTGGATTGGGATTATCTGTACTCATCCTCACAACTCAAAATTAAAAGATTTTATTTAATTTAGATTTAAAAAAAATCTACAAAAATAAAATAAAACAGACTTCTTCGAGATTACAACCAATTTAACTCTGCTACACTAAACCAGATGCGTAGAGATTGTAATTATTTTTAAGGGATTTCTATATAATTCACCCAAAAAAAAAACACAGAAATTAGGCAAGAAAAAATGACAGATTTTTCAAAATAGGCCTTTTCCAAAAATTTACAGAAATAATCCAAAAATGAGAAGACACTTTGCCAAATTGCATTGAATCCAGCGACATTGGATGCATTTCTTCCGTAAACACAAATATTTTCAATAACTATAACTGTAATTCAGAAATTTTATAAGACAAGCAAGATCCAGTTGAGAATCGTTGATCACATTTTACACAAAAAAAGTTAAATGCGAAAAATATAAAAGATCCAACGAAATGGGGAAACTATCCAAATAAATCGGTTGCATTGTTTCTCTGTTTTATGTTCTTATTTTCTTCTCTAACCTTCTCCAATGTTAACCGTAATATCGAGAACTCATGATGATGTTTGCATCCAACATCCGTCAATATCCAAAATCCGGATGTTTTCGAAAGCTAATGGATTTTATCGTGGTGGAAAAATCTCTAGCATTTCTCGTTCTCTGTTGATCTTAGAATACGGGATTGCTGGCGCCCAAAAACGCCACAGTAATTTTATTAGTACTCCAAAAATTTTAATTTGTTTTACTGCTAAAAGCTCAAATGATAACTGCTCAATTTTCTGGTTTCTTACTATTACTTTTTTAAATTACGACCATTCCCAAATTTGTATTTTTATAATGTAAAGCCCACTAAATTCACAATAATATTAAATATGTTATAACTAATCCGAAATTCTTAATTTGCCACCACTACCAGCACTCCCTCCTAATTCATTCAAAATGCGGATGATTCTGGTCTTAATTTCATCTGCGGATCCAGTTTCAATTTCATTCGTCCAAATTTTCATAACTCCCTGGGAAGTGTCCACTTGCATGTAGAATTTACAATTTTCAAAAATCGGCAAATCTCCTTTGACCTCAACTAATCTCAAAACTGATCCATCTAAGCTTACTTCTGTCCCTGGACTTGGAAAAGGGGATGCGTGAAATAAATATTGGAAACAATCCTGTTTTACCAAATTCCGGGATCCTCCGACGCATGCAGTTGTCATATCAATTGGGAAGCTCTGCATCTTCTTTGCTTTCCTGACGACTTCTGCAACTCTTATGATGAAGTCCTTGGTTAATTCTTCTGGTTGGACTGGAATGGTGAGCGGAACGAGATGGCTGAAATTTCCTAAAGTTTGGTACACCTGGGGATGGTCTCTAGAGAAATGGAAGCTACCCACTGTTACTTCCCTTTCTGTAGGTTCCAACTTATGCTGCAATAAGACTTGGGCAGACAGAAACAAATTGTAGAGGCTTGTTTCAAGCTCTTGGGCCAAATCTCGCAGAGAATGAAAGAGGGATGGTTCGAGGCTCCATTGCGCAGGCGCACCCGTCAACGTTTTGTCTAAATTTGACGGCACAGCCTGTGGCAATTGATTGTATAACCATTCTCGCCAGTAACCCATGATTCCCCTTTCGCCTTCTCCAGGAATGAAATTCTTCTGGAATAGTGCATAGTCTCCGTACTGTATGTCACTAGGATTGGAACCTCCAGTCCATTTTGACATTTCTTCCAAGAAAAGAGTCTGCGCGGGAGTATCCATTGCGATCGAATGGACTACGATGACGACGCGGCAAGTTCTTCCATCCACTTCCAATACTCCAATCCTCAGTGGGAGCTGGTTAGACAAATCAAAGGGTTCTGCCCTGAACTCTTCCAGGGATTTCCATGTTTCAAATTTCTTGGCGCCAAGACTTGTGGAGGGCATAACTCTTTGTACCTTCATCCCGAATCGCATGACAGGGTAAGTGGTGCGCAGGATCTCATGTTTGGAAATTACAGCAGAAATCCGAGCCAGGAGTGCACTCGACTCAAAGGTCTCGCCAACTACATCAAATTCAAATGTTATATGATGGCGGGGATTCTGGCGGGATATCCAAATCCGTTCCTGTGACGTTGAGAATGGAGCATCACTCCCCCCTACAGCTCTCCTTGGAATTTCCATGAACTCAGTTTCCGTTGGAATATCATTCGGAGTCAGAAAACTTTCAAAACTCCCTCCGCCTTCCATGATTCTGGATGCATTGAGTTGGATTCCCAGTTTTTCAAGGATAATCCTGATTACTTTAATGGCGAGGAGACTATTGCCACCAAGACTAAAGAAATTACTTGTCCTGTCCACCGAGTTTGGTGGAAGGGAGAGGACTTCTTCCCAAATTTCACAAATGGCAGTCGCATCTGTTGAATCTTCCACCAGTTGATGGTCTTCGGGAGGGCTATTTCGGACTCGTTCGGGTGTTTTCGGAGGAATTAACGTATGGAGTTGAGTTCGGCATATTTTCCCATTGGGTGTGAGCGGGAAACTTTGAAGATGATGAATACGGGATGGAACCATGTACTCGGGCAACCTTTGAAGTAAAAATGCCTTGAGGCTTTCTTCACTCGGGCCTGCTGCGTCTGCCACCATAAAGAAGCCAATTAGTTGGTTGCCAGTTGCTTCTTGGGTCCAAATCACGGCCGCTTTCAAAACTCCCGGGTATCTCAACATTCCATTCTCAATTTCGGAAATTTCAACCCGGATCCCTCGAATTTTAACTTGGAGATCTTTTCTACCAATAATTTGAATCCCGCCGGATGGCATCTCAACCCCCAAATCCCCAGACCGGTACAAGGTGGGATAAAGGCCCGCCTCTCTCTCAGTTGCCGTTTGGAACGGATTCGGAACGAATTTCTGCTTGGTAAGGTCCTGGTTATTTAAATATCCCCTCCCAACCCCAGCC
>Ga0194135_10001306_pt1 | contig 14727 bp, 16 predicted proteins | sample LitLau_LLRF_2013_FD_134024 | JGI IMG/M metagenome (GOLD analysis project Ga0194135, IMG submission 134024) | Freshwater sediment microbial communities in response to fracking from North America - Little Laurel Run_MetaG_LLRF_2013 (version 2) | ecosystem: Environmental > Aquatic > Freshwater >...
ATATTTTGTATTTTTGTTCCTTTTCGGCTTTGCACAAGGCGAGCTTACCATTTGTGGACGTTGCATTGTGGGACGTTTGATTTTGTGTTGAAGAGAGGTCGAGCGGCGGCGTCACTACCATGACTGAAGAATTTGGAACGTTTGCACCTCCTCCGCTCGGAGCAGGATTGCCTTCCTTTTCCTTGTCTCTCGCGGCAGCTAGGGCTTGGGCCTCTTCTATTGTTATCTTTGGCACTGGAGCACTGAGGGCATCCGCTACGTGGCGGCGCTTCTGCGTCAGACCCTCAATAAATCTGTGTAAAAGGGTTCAAATATTAAGGTTAACAATTAAATATTTTATGGCAAGTATTTCAGAGGATAAAGTTTTTGCATTTAATTACAAATCGTAGTTGGCCTCGTCGCTCTCGAGGTAAAAATTCAACTCTTCGATTGTCACAAGTTTCTCTTCGGCATTTGTTTCCAGTTGTTTCAACAGAGTTTCCTTTTGGAGTTGAAGAAAAGGCAAGTTGAAGAACTTGTGAATAAACTTGAGTCCATAACTATTCCGCATTGAAGATTCACAGTAACGAATCTCACCGCTTCCGGGCTTCCTAAGGGCGAGGAGTGGAATGAACAAAATGAAAGACTATAAACTAAGACTAAAGACCCAACCTTAACCGTACCTTTCCAAGCTTTCTATAAAGTATAGAACTGTGTCTCCAGAAATTGCACGGTGATGTCCCATGTCACGATCTGTACAATTTCAGCAAGAAAATATATGAATAGCTGATCTGCTTTAGGTCGTGTTGTGTATATATTCTCACGGTTTCCCAGAATCAGAATAGGAGTATGTATGGGAATTGATTGGATCTCACGTTTCACGTACTCAAAGGTCCTACAGAAAGGATATGACCTGCTTAGACACACAATCGAAAATGTACATGTCATTAAGTTGAACTTTACCAGTTTTTAGTAATGTCAAAAATAAGTATGACGCCATGCGTGTGTTTGTAAACGTCAAGAAAAGAGGCATCAAGAGCAATCTCCTCCAGTTGCGGAGACACATCAGTCTGGGTTGACTCTACGTTTTCCAATTTTAGCATCTGTGAAACTTGCTTCTTTTTCTTAGCCTTATCAACCACGTCCCAGATTTCCACCTTTGAAATCCATCAGGAGATATAACTCAATGTAAAGATTTTGTTAAGAAGACAGGTTGAAAACTTGATCGACGACCAACCTTGACTACGTCGTCCGTCGCCTTGTAGTTCCATTGAATATTTGCAACCTGGCACCGCGAATTACCAATATCAACTTATTAAATAACCAATTCAAGCTTTGATGTGGATTCGATAATAAGCAAGTATAGGTGACCTGTATTCCATCATTGGTTGGATTGTACTCTTCTTGAAAAGGCAGACCTTGGAGTCTCCGGAAAAGGCAAGTTTTTCCAGAGTTTCGATCTCCCTTTAGTATAATCTTCACTGCAATATGAGAAGAGAGAAAATTTAACATTATGGGCATTTCACACTTAAGCGTCAACAATGCAACATGCAACATACTGTTGTATTGAATCCCTTTGGAGAATTTCTTCTGTAGAGACAAGGGGAGAGCTTGTGGCCCAGATGACGGAACAGGCGCCTCACCTGACCTCGTCAATCGCTTAAACGCTGAAAGCATTTTAAGGCGATTTATAATTACATATAACACTAAATCCCTAATTAAACACTGGAACCAACCAATGAACGGTAAATCCGAATAAAAAAAAAACAAAACATAAGCTGGAATCTGACTAAGCGTGACCAATAGTCTACACGAAGCATATAAACATGCAAGGCAATGAGTCCGACCATGAACTATTAAGTAGCAGTTTCAGTTGATTCAATATCTTATCAAATGTGTTCTAAAATTAAAAGTCATCTAAAATACTTCTAGTATTTCTAAATGCTAACTCATGTCATTATTCAGCAATTTCACAGTAAGAGAATTTGTTTTGGAATAAGTTTTTGACCAGCTTTGTGTCGACGGAGAACTTGAGAGCAAGCAAACAGCTGAGAGGAAATTATTAGATTGAAAGCTGCAGCATGCTCGCTGGTTCAGTACTGTCAGTGTCAGTGTACATTAATTTGTTTTTCAATTTAACAGGCTCGTTCAGTCAGTTTGTCGAGGTCAAGAGGAGGCCCATTTAGTCTGACAACTGGGTGACAACGGAAAAGTATTCTTTGAAAACCCTGCTAATCTTAGTTAATTTAGGCACTTGGTGAGTGCGTGTCGGTGCCACGATGTCACCGGGCGGTGTTTGGAACTGCATTCGTCTATCAAATATTTACAAAACTGTGACCCAACACAGTCCACTCTACTATTCGGACTTCACCAGACTCTACCACTATTCCCATCAAAGGTAAAGTTGAAAGTTGTAAACTTAAAGGCCGATTTGTTAGGAAATGCAACTCGGATCGAGTTTCACTTGACCCTGGCAGGCATTCCTTTCCTCTAACTTTCATATTTCTGTATTCCACAGGCATAACCTTCCCCGGGTAATTCTCAAACAACATTGCAAGTCCGCATCAGATGGAAATGGACAGCATCACTTTCGCTTTCTGTCAACAACGAATGCGAGCGACAATACCACTGCCAACAAAGCGAAGCCATCCAAATACATCCCTCCGGCTCCAGCCGAGGAGGATTCCAAATCTTCCGATATCAAAGACAAGACAACCGTCGCGGCTCGTCAGCCCGCGACATTCAAAGAGATCTATGCGGAAGCATTGAGAAGGACTACAGGGGGATTGGGGGTTAAGGGCCTTATAAAGGAATATGGACTTCCTTTTACAATCTGGTACTCAACACTTTACTTTGGCGGCATGGCTACCTGCTACTTGGTTTTGGAGAGTGGACTTGTGGGGGAGGAAGGAGTATTGGAATGGGTTCGGATGACGCCAATTGCGGACTACGTCGATCTCTCCAAGATGAACCCCAAGTTTGGGAATGCTGCTGGTGCTGTTGTAATCAACGAAATCTTGGAAGTAATACGTCTACCTGTGGCTATTCTTACGATTCCACGTATCAAGGCTGCTTGGGACAAAAGGAGAGCAGTTGGCCAAAAGAAACCTAATTCCTAATTTAAGGTAAACTCACTCCACGGAGATGCCATTTCAAAAAAAAGAAATCGGATTCTAACTCCTTTCCTAATTTGTTAGGTCACCGTTGGAGATTTCCTTCGACCACGTACCAGCTTCCTCTGAATCTTTCATCCTCCGAGACGGTCTCCAATTGTGATGATGATGATGAATGACTCCTGTTTACAGTTTACCTATTTAGTAAGTTAGATTTTGGATAAGCTTCAATGCCTGTTGAAATTAAAGTTTTCCCATGAATCACTTGATGGGTTAGTTGCATGTCGTCTACTGAGCTTCTTCCTCGCAGCATATTAGAGTGCAAGCATCTCCTTCTAACTCTTTCCTTTCCTGATGATCTCAAGTGATTTTTCTCATGGAACATTTTCGGTCTCTTCCTTCGAGCTGTTCCAGACCCATCGACGAATCTGGTCTGGTTCTCTTCCCTTCCGACTGACTGAGGATCCAGATCCGAAAATGAATGGATACGATGGGTCTGGTTGGCCTTTGGGTGGGAGATTGTTTGTGTGTCTGTGGGACGTCTTCTCTGTGGTGTGGTCCTCTATTTTTAGACAGGAATTCCTATTGCCAAAAAGTAGGACCAGGGAAGGGTGATCGTGACAGAAAAGTGTTTCATCTCCACAGAAGAACAAGGAGGAAGGTTCACTCCTTTGGATTCCAGGAGCGGTCGGGAGCCTCAGCCTCAACCCTTGGAAATGTTCAAGAAGATCGCTTCCATGACGAGCCTCGGCGTAAGTTACCCTCACAGACTTTCCGTCTCTTTTAATATTGACAAGAAGCCTCTCTAATCTTCCTTTCTAGATTCTCTTCCATCTCCTCCGTCCTCTCCCTTCCTGTCTTTTGGCGTAAAGTAAAGTGATCTTGAAGGATGATTTGATGGGAATAGCATTGAGGATGAGAGTTGTTGGGGTGAGTGTGAGTGAGCGTAGCGTAACAATGGACAGGGAGATTGAGATTTTCCTGGGGTTGTTTCGGGTGTTTCTGGTTCTGAGGAGGGCGGATGTGGTATTTCTCACTTTCGCTTTCGCAGAGTGCGCAAGGCGGGCAGGAGGAGTAGATTGGTTCAGCAGGACTCTCAGGAGTCTGGGTCTTCTGCACGGCTGGTGGGGCTGAAGTTCTGTGGTGGCTTCCTCTGGGGATCCAGTTCAGTTCTCATTCTCCTGGAGTGTGGACATGGAACATAACTTCCTACCCAGCCAATTCTAGTCCTTCAAAATCAAAGAAAATGGTCACAGAGTCGTCTCAGTCGGTAATTAGCACATGCTCTTCTTCTTTTGCCCTTCGGCCCAATTTCTTGTGCTAAAGTTCTCTATCGAGGGCCGAGGGTGGGGCTGTTTGGCGTGTATCCCGGTGGCGGCGAAGGCCGGAGAGTATTTTTATTTCCCGTCATTCTCCATTCTCCTCATATCGATCGGGGAGGGGCTGACTCTTGCGCTTTCCCAGTTCCATAATTTGGGGTTATCATGCTCCAGATCCCGGTACCACCTCTCTCCCTTGACCGCATTGCGTTCAGACAGACGTTTTACTACCCGACCTGTACTGGCCATTTGTCATAATTGGAATCCGTGCAATGTGTCAGTAAGATAATTAAATGCATCGAGTGGGGATGACTTGGGAGTTGAGATTGGCCTTGGATGGAAGTGAGGGAAAGATGACCAAATTTCTTGTTTTGGGATGTGAGGATGACGTCAGCGTCTCCTGTTCAGCATTGAGAAGATGAATTATAATTTATGGAAATGAAGAGGGCGACGAGTCGGTAATAAGGAGCGTGGGCGGTTGCTTTGCTTGACCAGGGAAAGTGTGAATGTTTGCAAAAGATCTTTGGAAGAGGGATGTTTTCGATGCCAAGGTCAAGGATTGGTTTGGTGGTACATGAATGAGTGAAAGTGAATTTGTGGTTTCTTATCTTATCAGTATTGATTATGAAGAAGAAAGTGAAAGCAAAGGATGCGTCCTTTCCTTCATCGATTCCTACTCTTACCCTTTCCCTTTCCTCTCTTTCTTTTAGACTTATTGTGTAAAAATTGATTTCTGATTCCAGTCTGAGCCCGGAACGGGACTTCTCCGAGCTGCTCGATCGGGGAATCTGGAAAAAGTACTCGAGTATCTCAGCACAGTTGACATTAACACCTCAAATGCGAATGGACTCAATGCCCTTGTATGCATCATATCATAAGCTATGGTCAAAACGAGGTCTTCTAAAACCTTTCCTTTATATTCTTATTAGCACCTGGCTTCGAAGGATGGTCACCTTCCAGTTGTACAGGAGCTCCTCAAGCGTGGAGCGGATGTAAACGCGGCGACAAAGAAAGGGAACACGTCGCTACACATTGCAGCGCTAGGTCAGCCATGTTCATCCCTTCCATAATGTAGTTTTTGGCGTGCATTGTTCAAATCCGACCTCCATACCTTTCATTTCATCATAACATTCAGTTTCTAACACCGTACCGGCCACACATAATTCATCATCCTTTTTTTTTCACAGCGGGACAAGAGGACGTTGTGGAGCTGCTCGTTTCCAATGGAGCAAATGTCAATGTTCAGTCACAAAATGGATTTACTCCTCTTTACATGGTAAGAATCCATTTTGTATGTTTTTCTCCAAAGGACGCGGAAATGGGAATTATTAAGCATAAAAAGGAATGGAGTTATTAAACTTAGTACATTAATGTTAATAGACTCCCTTTTGTAAATAATTTCTTAGGCCGCTCAGGAGAACCATGACGGAGTTGTCAAGTTCCTCTTGGGTAACGGGGCGAATCAAGCACTGGCCACGGAAGGTAAGCCAAGCCTAATTAAAGTCTCCTTCCCGCACATGAATTTAATCTTAACCTTTTCTGTTTAGATGGCTTCACCCCATTGGCAGTTGGTAAGGGCCGGCACTTATTAAACTTCGCTGAAAATGTCTTCAAACTCTAGATTGATTTTTTATTTTGTCCTTAGCCATGCAACAAGGTCATGATAAGGTGGTTTCTCTACTTCTTTCCCACGACTCTCGCGGAAAAGCACGGCTACCCGCTCTCCGTAAGATATCTCTTCACATTTTACAAATTAAGGCTAAACTCATTAATTTTGTCTGTGGCTCTGTAGATATTGCAGCAAAGAAGAATGATTTGAGTGCTGCTGGGCTGCTTTTGATGTCCTCTCCCACCCCCGACCTTACGTCAAAATCCAACTTTACACCACTGCATATTGCTGCCCATTACGGGAACGCCCAGGTTGCTACACTTCTGCTTGACAAAGGGGCCGACGTCAACTTTAGAGCAAAGCACCAGATTACACCGCTGCATGTGGCTGCCAAATGGGGGAAGACTGCCGTCGCAGGGCTCCTCATTGAAAGGGGTGCAGATGTTGGAGGAAAAACACGAGACGGTCTGACGCCACTTGTAAGCATAGAACACATGGGCGGGAGAGTAGCAAAATGGAAAGGGACAATAATTCATTAAAATTGACAATTTCATTTATAGCACTGTGCTTCGAGATCTGGCCATGAGCAATTGGTTGATTTGTTGGTGGAGAAGGGAGCGGGAATTGGAGCGAAAACCAAGGTGAGCCCTTACAACGCATTTCCTCCACTCCAGTTTTTTTCCTTCTGGTTCCGGTTTAGGGTTTAGGTTGATTCTACGATCAACTTTATGTATTTTTTAGAATGGACTAACACCCCTCCACATGAGTGCCCAGGGTGACCATGTTCCCTCTGCTCGCATTCTTCTTTTCCACAAAGCACCTGTAGATGACGTCACAGTGGATTACTTGACTCCGTTGCACGTAATGATTCCGTTATAGCCATTACCGAATTTCATTGATATTTTTAGAACGTATTTTATTTCTGCTCAAAGGTTGCAGCCCATTGTGGTCACGTCAGGGTTGCCAAGCTTCTCCTGGATAAGAAAGCAGATCCAAACTCACGGGCACTTAACGGGTTTACACCGCTGTAAGTAATGGAACTCCTTAATTACATGCACCTCAATACGGGTCTTCCTAATGTGCTCTTTGAATATTTCATGTTTTAGGCACATCGCTTGTAAGAAGAACCGAATCAAAGTGGTGGAGCTTCTCCTCCAATCAGGAGCAAGTATTGAGGCTAGTACCGAGTCGGGCTTGACGCCCTTGCACGTTGCAAGTTTCATGGGTTGCATGGTAAGCTTCTTTAATTTAAACAAACATGTCAAGATCATCTTATAATTTTAGTGTACGTATACACAAACAAAATGGCCGAAGCTCATTATAGTTTTTTCCCCTAGAACATCGCCATCTTCCTTCTCCAGAACGGAGCAGAAGTCGAGGCGAGGACAGTTCGAGGAGAAACACCGCTCCACTTGGCTGCAAGGGCTAATCAGACAGACATTGTTAGAATCCTCCTCAGGAACGGAGCTTCCGTCGACTCCAAAGCAAAGGTATGACACGTTGAAAAACATGGGAATTCCTGTGTTCGTGCACGGCGCTCCAGTTCCACTCTTTCAAATGAGTACTGCACATGTCGACTCTGTTGTCATTCTAGGAGGAACAAACTCCACTCCATATAAGTGCCAGGCTCGGAAACAGCGATTTGGTTATGCTCCTCTTACAACATGGGGCAAATCCAGATGAAAGGTAAGTAGTTTTTCTCTCCTCCATCTTCCACCTCCATTTTGTCCCGTTTTGACATTTCCGCGTGCAGAAGACTAAAACGCCCACTCTTGTCTTCTAGGACCAAGGAGCAATTGACTGCGGTTCACATCGCGGCAAAGGAAGGCCAAGAAGAGGTGAGGCGATTAATTAAGCTCCGGATCTGCCACCTTGTTTCTCTTACGTATTTCATTTGTCGGTTAGGTCGAAGTTGAGCCTTCTGTTCTTTTAGTTTCTTTTCCCGTCCGCTTGAATAAAGTCTCTTTCACGTTCCTTACTTGTCTTTTTTTCATTCTTTTTTCACACTGCACGGCTTACGCATTTGCACTTTGGTATCTTCTGATCCTCTGCTCCACACACAGGTCTGTTCATTGCTCTTGGATCACGGCGCCGCGGCCGCTCCGGCAACTAGCCGCGGATTCACACCATTGGTTAGTAGTCTCCCATACGCCTCTCTTTTCTTCAGCCTCAACCACCCTGGGGATCCATTCAATACAAATTCTGTTTCCGTCTTCTCTTCCGTAGCACTTGGCATCCAAGAATGGACACACGGGCGTTGCAAAGCTCCTCATTGCGAAAGGAGCCCCCGCGAATGCCGTAGGAAGAGTAAGTTGCAGAGAATTAATGAAAAATTCTGGAAGAATTCGAATTTATACTAATTTGAACTCCTCCAGAATGGATTGACGCCGCTGCACGTTGCTACATCACATGGGCATCCCCAAATTGCTAACCTTCTACTCGAGGCTGGCTCGGATCCAAAAGCAGTCACAAAGAACGGCCACACTCCACTTCATATTGCTGGGAAGAAAAATCAAATTGAAATTGGTTCGAAACTCATCCCGAACTCGGATGTGAACGCCAGGTCAAAGGCAGGCTTCACCCCAGTAAGTAATGGGATTCACTTGGTAAAGGATGAGCAAAAACCTCTCACCTCTACTTGTATTTCAGGTTCACATTGCTGCAATGGAAGGAAATTTAGAGTTTGTAAAGTTGTTAATTGGACATGGGGCGGAAACGTCTCCGGAAGCCGAAGTGAGTTTTATCGCTCGATTTTCTTTACGGCACACTGTACTCACTTCCCTCACCCTGGTTTAGAATCACTTGACCCCGCTGCATTTGGCAGCCCAAGAAGACAGAGTCGGAGTTGCAGATACGCTGACAGCGACAGGAGTGCAGATTGACCCCCGTACTGCTGCTGGCTACACGCCGCTCCACATTGCATCTCACTTTGGACATTCGGGAATGGTTAAATTTCTCGTTCAAAATGGAGCCGACATTCAGGCTCAGACGAATTATGGAAACACGCCTCTCCATCACGCAGGTACGCTTGGATTACTGAAAACAATGTCAAGCTCAACCATTCATGGGACTGTGATTTAATTAAGTTTCTTTTGTTTTTGTTTTTTAATTTGTTTATTCTAAATTAATGTAAACTTTTCACGTGTTGTAAACTTACAGCCCAGCAAGGACAGGCCGGGACCGTGAGCGTCCTTTTGGAAAAAGGAGCAGAGCCTGATGCTCTCAATACGGTGAGGAGTTTCCGTTTCATTTACTCTGCGTCGAAAAATAACCTATAACAGATTAAGAGATTATGTAAATGAGATCTTATTATGCTATATAACCAAAAGTTTAACTCTATTTGAGCTATTCCTGTCCAAGAGATGAGAAACTTACCATATTTCTGACATCATGACCTCTTACCATAATCAGACCAGTTCTAGTGAGTTCCTCGTTTTAATGATACCGGTTTACCCTGGTTTACTTTTATGTTCTTAGGCTTCCCAGACGCCCCTCTCGATTGCTTCAAAGTTGAACTACGTTTCTGTGGTGGAATCTCTTCGCCGCGTCACAAAGCAGGAGTCTCATATCGACAAGTACAAAGTTGTTCTGCCTGAGACCATGCTCGAAGGCCTGGCGAGTGATTCTGAAGATGAGGGAGTAGATGAGCCAGAAGTTTATCGGTATCTGACAGTGGACGATATGAAGTCATTGGGAGACGACTCTATGCCAATGGACGTAGAAGGTCAGTCTTTTCTTTAATTTTGCATGCAATTTTTCGGTTCTTTATTTGGAATGGCCCAAGAATTCTACTTTACTGTCAAAAAATCATATTCAGAGTTCCTCATTTTCATTATCATCTTTTCATCCTCCATTTCATTACATGAAGTAACTAAACATTCCAGCGATCTTAATCTAAACATTTTGTAATGTTGAAGGGGCACTGGATGATATGGAAGAGATCCGGGCAACTGGAGCAGCATCGGAACTCTCAATGAGCCAGGCAGCAGTTGGGTAAGTTTGAGTTTCTTCAATCTAATCAATTCAATCAACCTAAATCGCTTTCTAACACTTTTACGCTGCGCTATCCAGAAAACTACATTGGAGAAAGTAAGATCTTGGCATTCCATGTCGTTTTTGAAAAAAAAAGAAAGATGATAATTAGTATGCATCCGGGGTTATGTTTGCAAATGATAATTTTGTTTCTATTGTTCCAGCTTCTTGGTCTCGTTCATGGTGGATGCTCGTGGAGGGGCGATGCGTGGCTGTCGCCACTCGGGAATTCGGGTCGTCATTCCACCGTTGACTGCTCCCGCACCAACTCGGGTGACATGCAAATATTTACGAAAGGAGAGACTTGCCCATCCACCACCGTTGATGGAAGGTGAAGCCCTCGCAAGTCGTATTCTGGAGCTGGGCCCAGTTGGAGTGAAATTTTTGGGGAAGGTAACCATTGAAGTCCCACATTTTGCGGCAATGCGGAGCGGGGAGCGTGAAATCGTTGTTTTGAGAAGCGAGGATGGAGTTACTTGGCGAGAACACACATCGGATCCAGAACCAGAGCAACAAGTCAAAGGTAAAGAATTTTTTCTTGGTTTTAATTAGGGAATGGTTTATGCTTCCGTCATCCAAAATTGAAAATGGCTTATTTTTACGCAACTTCTAGAATTGGAAGTGAGTCGGTTAACCCGGATTACAACATTGGATTTCCCTCAGTATTTTGCACTAGTGTCCCGAATCAAGCAGGAAGTACACGCTGTAGGACCAGAGGGTGGCGTCGTCTCCAGCAGCGTCGTAAAACAAGTGACGGCTACCTTTCCAGCCGGAGCCCTGACAAAGCGTATCCGAGTGGGAATTCAGGTGAGGAAGGGAGAGAGTCGTCGGAAAATTGTGGTGACCAACATTCGGAAAGGAGGGCGCTGGGTTGTGGCCTGGTAAAGCATTGAACGACATATTGACATGACAAGTGCCCTCCGACACCAACCAACCCCAAGCTTAACAAATGGATCTCAAGAACGTCTCAGAATCTCAAATTCTAGTCACACTGCTTCAATTAACACTCATCCCTAACTAGAGCTCACTACCTCTCTAATCTCTAATTCATTGTCTTTGTTTGAGATTGAATTTCCTGCTATAAACTTCCTAATGTGGACGCCGGGACTTTGGCCCAATAAACACGTCTCGCCATCTTTCCTTGAAACTTCATTCCGTGGGGAGGAAGCGGTGGAACCATAAAGTTTCTCTCATTGCTCTTGCAAATTTCGAAAACCAATTAATTTCGTTTCCGTAAAAAAAAATCAGAGGCGAAGATCAAGAATCAATTTGCTTGATTTTGAATGTTTTCAACTTGGGCCGAACTCCTGGCATCCTCCGATGGACCGTTTACCTTGCAAGAGCTTTGCGTCCCTATTATGCTTCCACTGCTTCGCACTTCTGTAATTCATTGAATTAATCGCATGCTAACCTTAACAATCATAAACCATTTTTACCTGAACGAATTTCTTGGATCACTTCCTATCACTTTTGGAGCAATTGGTGGAGGTTTCCAGAACCAAGGAAATACCAAAAGTCCATGGAAATAATCGACGACAGTCCACTTGACTTCCGATTTGTTGGTTGTGCATTCCGGATTCTTTTGCCTAGAGACTGATTATAATGGTTCTTATAGGCACATCCCATACCAACGGCTCTGATCACAAAACACGGCTGCAAATTGAGCGTCTCTCCAATTGTCACCGTGGAGCCTCGGCGACGGAAATTCCACAAACCCATTTCCCTCTCAATCCCACTGCCGTCAAGCAAGGATCCCAACTCGAGTCTTCGTCTGCTCTGTTCCATCACCGGCGGTAGTACGCGGGCGCAGTGGGAAGACGTCACTGGATCCACACCTCTCACATTCATTAACGACACTGTTTCCTTTACTACCACGGTCTCTGCCAGATTCTGGCTTATTGACTCACGCCAAGGAACAAATGAGCTCACGCGTCTGGCCACGGAAATCTACAGGGAGGCCATTGTCGTCCCATTCATGGCAAAGTAAGTCTTTTTTATTATTGAATTTGCTAATTGATCGAGTGAAATGAGAACTCTAGTTATCCTCTTCCTACAATTTTCATTCCATTTGTTTAGGTTTCTTGTTTATGCGAAGCGAATTGATCCGAATGAGGCTCGCCTTCGAGTGTTCTGCATGACGGACGATCGTGAGGACAAGACGTTGGAGGGTCTGGAGAGCTTCACTGAGGTGGCCAAAAGTAAAGACGTAGAAGTCCTTGAAGGGAAGCCACAGTATCTGGAAATGGCTGGGAATTTGAGTCCATCTAAGGTAAGTTTAATAATCCGTTAACGAATGAAAGTTTCCTAACCATCCACTCTTGCCTGAGTTTGCTAATGTAATGATTTTTTTTTTAAATTCAGGTGACGAAATCCGGTGAGCAGCTCCGTCTCAAATTCTACGCCTTTAGAGAGAACCGCCTCGGCCTCCTCGTCCGATTGAGAGACTCGAACGCCGGTGGTGTGGGTCGAATCGTATTTCGGAGAGAACCGAAATCTGGTGGGAGCAGTGCAGAGGAAGTCCATCCCACCGTTAACCTCAACATCAGCCTTCCCACGGACATTCTGCCAGACGAACCTCTGTCACAGCCGCCCTCCCTCGTCTCCTCTCCGAGACTCCCTATGAACAATAGGTAACTTTCCTAATTCCGCAGGCATTAGCCTACCATGTAGTTGTTCTTAATGAATTAATTTGCTATTGATTATGTTTTCTTAGGTACGGATTGCGGAGTGCCCTCTTCGGAATTCCTCATACGGGAGAAATACACAAGGCCGATTTGCGACTCTCCGACGTGGCGAACCTGTTGGGCCAGGACTGGCATCTCTTGGCAGTGGAACTTGGTGTGGGTTAGTAATGTTTATTATTTCTTTAATGAGAATCGTTAACAGTTCAGATTTTATATTCCAAGATTGTCATGCCGTGAGCATTTTAATTCATGTCGATAGAAACCTCAATTCTCCCCTCCTGAGGGGCCTCCCTATGGAGCCCCCCGTTTTAGAAAATTTTTTGGAGGGGAGAAGTGGGGTTTCTATCGACATGAATTAAAATTCTCACGGTATAACTATGACAATCTTGTCTATAACAGATGAAGAATTTCCAATCTTATATTTGCAGGGACAGAGGACATTTCCATTATTGAGCACGAGTACGCCGAGAGCCCTTACCAACAGGCTACAGTGATGCTGAGACTGTGGATGCAACAAGCTGGAGAACGGGCTACAGGAAATAATCTTGAGAAGGCCTTAAACCGGATTCATCGGGAGGATATTGTGGAGCAGTGTATCGGTTCGTTGGACAGGGTAACGGACCTTGAAGAACAAATTATCGCCAAGACCCAAATCGAGTCTAACAAGGCAGAGAAGGGACGGAACGTTTCCTATGACGAAGAAGACATCATGAAGGACTCGGAGTCTATTGAGGATGTTTCCCAAGTGGAAGTCCCGAAGCCAGGGATGTCATTCAGCCCAATGACCACTTCTTATGAAACAGAGGAAGTCAAGTACGGACCCGAGGAGAAGGATATTGAAATCAATCCACGTAAGACCATAAATTCACTCTCTGTTCAACCCGTGTGACTGTGGACTACTGTCTCTCAATGCTACTATTGCTTCTTACTCACAGAAGTACTTTCTTTTGTTTTCGTTCCTTCCCACTTCATAATTCTCAATTCCAACTGTATTCATTTCAATTCCAAAGTGTGGTCCACATTTCGTTCCTTTGGTTTGATGTGTTCTGTTGCTTTGCGTTAGCTCGGGGTGCAATGAGATGAGATAAAGGGGCGGTCGGGTAAGATGTTACCTGGAGTCATGGATGTGAGGACTGCCGGGTGAAAGGTTCCTTTCGTTTGGTTGCAGCGGCTTCGGTGACTCCGTCTCTGGACTCTACTACTGGAGACACGGGCTTCAGCCTCTCACTCTCACCCCCACCGACGCTTCCGCCTGCTGAGGACTCAGAGGAAGTGACAGAGGCCGAGATTTCAGAATTATGCTCCAGTGTGACGATACTGGGAGATGAGGGAAAGGGATCTACGTATGTAGACAAAGGGAGTAGCCCCGTGCTAGAGATACAGGGAATTCATGTTGATGTGGGTGTGGGGACCCGAGTCTCAACCGGCACCAAAAGCGTGGACACGGAAGACCTTCCGCGCGAGGAAGACCCTATCATGGCTTTGGCTGCCGAGGATGAGGAGACGGAAGCGAGCTTAAGCCGGAGCTGGGAAGAGGATGACCTCCGCCTGGAACTTGATGAGGATGCATCAGAGGCTTCCGAGGATGTCCGAGCATTGACATTTGAGGAGGAGGAGGAGGCTGTGGAAGTACACCGAGAGGCACAAGTTCAGATGAGTGGTGACCACTTGGAGCCAATCCTAGAGACAAGCGATGAAGATGCAGACCCTGAACTCATCCAATCCATCACTACCATTGAGAAGACTGAAGCAGTGACCTGGACAACGACGGAGGAATCTTCCTCCTCTGCCGAAGAGGAGGAAAGAATTCCTTCCAGGAAGCGGGACTCCCCCGGGGCTCAGTTTATGGTCCAGTTTCATCCAGTATTCTCTCCCCCCAAGAATACCCATGAGTCGGCTCAGGAAGCCGGGAGCTCAGGGACTCAGGAATCGAGCAGCCAGGGAGAGTCAGAGAGCGGGTCAGCCTCCGTTTCTGGAGTGGAAACTGACTC